>ERZ795031.237-NODE-237-length-73674-cov-146.862237_pt1 | contig 73674 bp, 64 predicted proteins | sample MGYA00375123_ERZ795031 | MGnify/ENA primary metagenome ERZ795031 (study PRJEB30166, sample SAMN05720159) | activated sludge metagenome | isolation source: anaerobic digester from wastewater treatment plant | place: USA | collected 2015-04-21 ...
CATACTGGATTTGCGGTCCCCCTACTATCTGAAAACCGTCCAGGGACTGAAGGTCGTCCCGGTTGAAAACTGGGAGACCGGATTTGGCATGCAAGGGTATCTGCCTCAGACCCCGGACGATGGTGCGCCCGACGTCTGTTTTCTGGAAATGCCCGATCAGTACAAGATTCATTATCGACGATGGGGCCATCCTGAAGGTGAAAAAGTAGCGCTGCTTTTACACGGAGACATGGGTCATTCAGGCTGGCTGGCCCCGCTGGCAAGTCGATTACGTTCCCTGTCACCGGATTTGACCGTCATTGCCGCCGATCGACGGGGCTACGGATTGAACGAACAGCGGGGCGACTTGGGTTCCGTGCAGGCCGCTACTGACGATGTGATCCAACAAATCGAATTTTTGAAAAAATCATTCAAACAAGTCCATCTCGCCGGCTGGGGACAGGGAGCGCAATATGCTGCTGTTGCCGGGACAAGAATGGGCAACGCCGTCTCCAGTCTGATCCTGCTGACGCCGGGCTTTTTCTGGAATGAACAATTCCAGTCTGTTTCAAGGATTACCAGAAAAATTGTGCCGGAGATACTTGCCGAATTCAAACTGAAACCCGAGCGCAATCATGCCTGCATTCCCATTCCCATGGAAGCGACTGATTTTACGCTGGAGAATGAATGGCTTGATTTCATAGAAAGAGATCCTCTGAAAACCACGATGGTCACCTTAAAATCCGTTAGCATCATGGATGAAATTCAGGAACTTTCATGGGGCGCCATTCCTCAAAACCATCTTCCCACGCTCGTGATGATGGGCCAACAGGATCGCATCGTGGACAACCGTAAGGTTTTAGAATTCATCAACCACCTTTTTCAGGGCAAAAATCGCAACCGATTGGTCATGGAAGAAAGCGGCCATGCCATCCACCTTGAGAAAACGGAAGAAGTTGCTTCCGAAATAGCAAATTTTATCAGGAAGCTCTAAAGGTTCAAATTCATAATGGGGGAGTGGCGGAATGCACCAAAACGGTCAAGAAACAGTCGTGCAGGGCAAGGACCCCTCCGAGCATGTCCTGGCTTCGATTCCACTGTGTTTCCATCATGAAGATCTGATCCGGAACCCTGATCCTAAAAAGGCCATCAGGAAGAGCAAACTCATCAACCTGTGGAATCACCTTCACTTTATGGAGGACATGGTATATGTGCACCTCCATCATCCCGACTATCATGAGGGTCTTCTTCTCTGGGCCTATCCGGAACCATGCCACAACGGTGTGATGACCTGCCGCTGGCCGGAGGGAAGCGGCATTTTTACCGAAAATGCGGCGATATTGAATATCATCTTCTCCGATGGGCTTACGTTATTTCTTATCCCTGCCCAACTCAAGGACGTCCAAAAAAAATTTTTTGCCATCCAGGCGCCCGACAGCGGGTACATCCTGGGTCAGCGGCGGGCCAGGCGCTATCGTTGCCAGGGCATCAAAGCCGAGGTTGTACAAAACGGTTTTCACGCCGTGGGACCGTTGACGGGTTTCAGCGCTTTGTCCTTCGACGTCAAGGTCACTCCGGAGGAAACCGGTTCTTTCCGCTGGTTTAATGCCGACAGTTCATCGACGGTCAATTGGTATGCGGATGAACAGATGATCTTTTCGGCAACTTGCCGCTGCATCCGGCAAACATCAAATCAAACGGCACGGAATATCGTCTTTGCCCCTATGGTAAACCAGATGAGCCGTTTTCCGAAAAAAAAATGGCGCAATCCTCGTGTTCAGGTCAAGCCTTTCGCGAATATCGCCTTTGACCATCCGGCCGTCAACAAGAAAATTCAACTTGATATTCATGATCTCTCGGTTTCGGGCTTCTCCGTTAATATTTCGCCGGATGAGGATGTCCTTACGGTGGGAATGATTATCCCTGACCTGACCATGAATTATGCCGGCGCTTTGCAAATCAAATGCAAGGCGCAGGTTCTCTATCGACGGATGGAGAAAAAGAAAAAAATCCGCTATGGTTTTGTCATCCTGGACATGAATGTCGTCAACTATAACCGACTGAGTCATATGGTCATGAATGTTATCGATCCCGGCACTCATGTCGCCGACGAAGTCGATGTGGATCAACTATGGGAGTTTCTTTTCGACAGCGGATTCATTTACCCCAGGAAATATAATCTGGTTCAGGCCTACCGGGAGCCCATGAAAGAAACCTACCGGCGGCTGTATCGCGATAATCCGGAAATCGCCACCCAGATCACTTATCAGCAAAACGGCCGGATCTATGGGCACGCCTCCATGGTCAGATCTTACAGACGGACCTGGATGGTTCATCATCTGGCCGCAAGACCCCTGAACAATAAAAGAACCGGGCTTCAAGTCCTGAAGCAGATTATGCATTATTTTAATGGTCTCTATCGTCTCCCATCGGTTGGGATGGACTATATGATGTTCTATTTTCGCCCGGATAATCAGTTTCCCGATCATTTTTTTGGCGGTTTTGCCAGGCATTTCAGGAACCCTCGCGCCTGTTCCCTTGACCTTTTTGCTTATCTCAATTATCCGGTGTCCGGTGTCGGCCGGCAACTCCCGGCGGGGTGGTTGCTCGAACCGTGCACGGGCGAAGACTGGGAAGCGTTAAGCCACTTTTATCGGAATACCTCCGATGGTCTTCTGCTGGATGTATTACGCCTGGGCGAAGAGAAGGAGGATGGGGAATCTCTGTCACAACTCTATGCCCGCCACGGATTCATCAGAAGCTGCCAATGTTTCTCTCTAAAGCAAAACGGCAGATTAAAGGCGGTGCTTATTGTAAACCGATCGGATCCGGGCCTCAGCTTGTCGGACTTCCTCAACGGGATCAAGATTCTGATCACCGATGCGGCCGGCTTACCCTGGGAAGTCCTGTCCACGGCCGTTTCCCAATGGTCGGATTTTTATAAGAGTGACAAAATACCGCTGCTTGTTTATCCATCTCGTTATTTTGAAGAAAAAGGAGTTTCTTTTGAAAAGTATTACAATCTCTGGATTATTGACGGTCATTATGCCCGGGAATATAGTGAATACATGATGGAAAATTCGAAATTACGAATCAGATTTCTTATCCGCTTTCTCATCAAGAGATACCTGAAACCATGATGGACAACCATACTCATATCTACAACAGTCGCATTATCAAAAGCTATGTGGAGTATCTGAAGAAGCATCTTCCGGAGGTCGATAGCGATCCCCTGCTGAAATATGCGGATATCGAAACCTACCAACTGGATGACGAAGGGCACTGGTTGACCCAGGAGCAGGTCGATCGTTTTCATGATATCCTTGCGAAAACGACCCAGGATCCCGATATATCCAGAAAAGTGGGGCGTTTCTCCGTTACATCCCGCGCCTCCGGCGCCCTGGGGCAATATATGCTGGGATTTATCAATCCGGCCACGGCATATGGCGTTCTGGAAAGAATCAATGCCCAGCTAAGCCGAGGAGCAACCCTGAAGACAAAAGCCATCGGGACGGACAGGATTGAGGCAAAAGCCACTTTGCAGGCGGGTGTGGTGGAAAAGCCCTATCAGTGTCAAAACCGATTGGGGGGGCTGGAGGCACTGGCAAAGCTCTCCACCAATAAATTTGCCAGCATAGAACACCCTGTCTGCATCCATAAAGGCGGAGACTGCTGCCTGTACGTTATCTCCTGGGAAAACACCCGCACCTTTTTCTGGAAACGCATCCGCAATTATTACTTTTGGATCGCATTTGCTCTTTGCGCCATCCTGTTTAGTTTCATGAAACCGGCTTACTGGGATGTCCTGACCCTATCGTGTGTGCTGATGGGAATGGGCGTGACGCTCTATGCCGAACATCTGGAAAAGAAAGATTTGCTTGCCCACATCTTCAACCAGGGAGATGCAGCGGAAAGCCTCCTGGATCAGATCAACAGACGTTACAATGAAGCCCTGTTGGTCCAGGAGATCGGACAGAAATCCTCTGATATGACCAAGGTTGATGAACTCCTCCAATATATTATAGAATCATTGGTTAAAAGACTCGATTTCGACCGGGGGATCATCATGCTGGCCAATAAACAAAAAGACCGCTTAGTGTATACGGTGAGTTACGGATATAATCCGAAGAATGAAGATTACCTGCATAATATTCAATTTCATCTGGACAATCCTCAATCAAAGGGTACGGCTGTCGCTTCCTTCAGAACACAGAAACCTTTTTTGGTCAACGATCTGTCCGATATCGAGCATGACCTGTCGCGGAAAAGTCTTGATTTCGTGAATACGATGGGCAGCCGGTCTTTCATCTGCGTCCCTATCGTCTATAAAGGGGAGTCTTTGGGGGTCCTGATTGTGGATAATGTCCAGTCAAAGAAGCCGCTTAGCCAGACCGAGATGAGTCTCCTGATGGGCATTGCTCCGCAGATCGGGATTAGCATCAAGAATGCTATTGCCCATCAGAAAATCAAGGAGAGCGAAGAGTGCTTCCGCTCGCTCAGTGAAAATGCCCCGGACATTATTTATACCTTGGGCATCAAAGGGAAATTTACTTACATTAACCCTGTGATTGAAACGATCCTGGGATACCGCCCTGAGGAAATCATCGGCAGATACTTTATCGATATTGTCAGAAAAGAAGACGTGCACCGGTGTATTGAATTTTTCAAGCAAGTCAGAGATCATCAACAAACCATCAAGGAAGAAATGGGCATCCTGCTTCATAAGGATGGCACGGAACGGTATTTCAGCTTTAGTTGTGCGCCCAATTTTGATTCCGAAAGTCATTTTATAGGGGTGGTCGGGACGTTCAAAAATATGACCGACATCAGAAAATCGGAAATGGAGTTGAAAAAGAGCTTCGAGAAACTGCAATCGGTCATGAGCAGTACCATTGATGCCATCTCCATCATCGTTGAATCCCGAGACCCATACACGGCAGGCCACCAAAGGCGTGTGACACAACTCGCAACCGCCATCGCCTGCGAACTGGCTTTATCCAAAGAAAAAATCGACCTGATTCGTATGGGCAGCCTGATTCACGACATCGGGAAGATATATATTCCCTCTGAAATTTTGACAAAACCCATGAAGCTGAACGACATCGAATATGCCATGATTAAATCTCATCCGGAGGTGGCTCGAAAGATATTGAAACAGGTTGACTTTATTCCAACGGTTGTGGATATGGTTTATCAACACCACGAAAGGATTGATGGTTCCGGTTATCCCAGAAAACTAAAAAGAGACGACATTCTCATCGAGGCCCGGATTCTTGCCGTGGCCGATACGGTGGAAGCCATGGCCACACATCGGCCCTATCGTGCCAGCCTGGGTATTGAGAAAGCCCTGGAGGAAATAGAAAATCAAAGAGACATTCTTTATGATGAAGCTGTTGCGGATGCCTGCCTTGTCTTGTTTCGGGAAAAAGGGTTTCAATTTAAAGAGGCCTGAGGATATGCGTCATCCGCCCTGAGGATATTGAAACGCTTTTCGTATTTACGCGCTGGCGAACTCCTTCAGGTGCGTTTCCAGCAGACGGTCTTTGCTGAAATTCACCAGTTTGAGCTTTTCAGGCCTGGTACCCGCAAAAGCCCATTTGGGCGCCAGTCCGATCAGTTCCGACTCCAGAATCTGCACACCGCGCTCGGCGGCAAGCGCCTCCACCCGTTCATAAACCGCTTTGAGCGGCGTTTCCCGGCAGGACGTCAGGTTCATGGAAACCTGCGCCAGATGCCTGCTCTTCAAAATGACGCCGATGGCGCGCACATGCGGAAGGCCGCCGTTTTTTTCGCGGATGAGCGAGGCGATTTTCTGCGCCAGTCTCAGATCGTCGCTGTTCAAATTGATGTTGTACGCCACCAGCGGCTCGCGCGCGCCGACGGCCGTCGCGCCCGCGCCCGGATGAAATACGGGTTCGCCGACATCCGGCGCGTCGCCCCGAATGGACATCTTTTCCTTTAGAGCCTCATAGCCGCCGCGACGGACATCCGCAAGCTCTCTGCGCCCCGGAACGAGCGCCGCTTCGCCGTAGAAATAAACCGGAACGCCAAAGAGCTCATATAACCGGTTGCCGAAGAGGCGCGCCAGATTCACGGCGTCTTCCATTTTCGTTTTTCCCAGGGGAATGAAGGGAACCACATCCACCGCCCCCAACCGGGGATGAACACCGGTCTGCCGCCGCATATCGATGACCTTGAGCGCCTGACCCGCCGCGGCCAGCGCCGCGGCCAGCACATCTTCCGGTCTCCCCAGAAACGAAAAAACGCTCCGGTTGTGATCCCGGTCCCCGCCGTAATCCATCAGACGAATCCCTCCGGACGCCTTCAATACACGGGCGATGGAATCGATCTTCGCTTCGTCGCATCCTTCGCTGAAATTCGGCACACATTCGATGATTTTCATGTCGATACCTGATAAAATTTTAACGCCGGCAACTGTACACAGGTAAGGCTGCCGCCGTAAACCGCGCCGGTGTCAATGCCGATCTTATTTTCGGCAACCAGCGGCGCGTTGAAATGCGTATGCCCGAAAACCACCCGCTTTCCGAAATCGTCTTCGGAATCGATGAACTCCCGCCGGATCCACTGCAGATCCCAGGCGGACTGACAGGCAACCGGCGCCCCGGGACGCAGCCCCGCGTGAACAAACAGATACTGATCCGTTTCATAATACGGCAGAAGCGATTCAAAAAAGCTCAGGTGTTCGGCGGGAATCTTTCCTTTCCGGACACGCGGGGAATCCGACAGGAAGATTCCGTAGTCCCGGAGCGTCGCGGCGCCGCCGTTTTGCAGATACAGATCCTCCTCCACGCCTTCCAGATAGTTCAGGAGCATGGATTCATGATTCCCGCAAAGACAGACCAATTTGGCACAGGCCCCGCGGAGTCCCAAAACATAGTCCACCACCCCCCTGCTTTCGCGGCCGCGGTCGATGTAATCGCCGATAAAAACCAGGGTGTCTCCCGCCGGATCGGCCGGAATCTTCCGCAAAAGCCGCTTCAGCGGATCCAGGCAGCCATGAATGTCGCCGATGGCGAATAGGTTCATGATCCCTTGCGTCATGAGCGGCCGGCTAATCCAGAAGAGCGGCCGTAAAATCCCCGCTGTCGAAGGGCCGCAGATCCTCCAGCCCCTCGCCGACGCCGATAAAGCGCACCGGAAGCCCCAGTTCGCCGGCGATGCGCACGACCACGCCGCCCTTGGAAGTCCCGTCCAGCTTGGTCAGCACAATGCCGGTTGCTCCGATTTCTTCCTGGAACATTTTGGCCTGGATGACGGCGTTCTGGCCCGTCGTGGCATCCAGAACCAGCAGAATCTCGTGCGGCGCTCCGGGCAGCTCCCTGCCGATGACTCTTTTGACTTTTTTGAGCTCTTCCATCAGATTGGTCCGGGTATGCAGACGTCCGGCGGTGTCCACGATCACCACGCCGTTAAAACCGGCTTTGATTTTCCCGGCGGCGTCGAAAACAACGGCTGCGGGATCGGCGTTCATTTTCTGCTTGATGACCGGCGCGCCCACACGAGCGCCCCACACCTCCAGTTGTTCGATGGCCGCCGCGCGAAAGGTATCGGCGGCAACCAGGACAACCTCGTGACCATCCCGGCGCAGCATATGGGCCAGTTTGCCGATGGTGGTGGTTTTTCCGCTGCCGTTGACGCCGACGGCCATGATCACAAACGCCTCGTTTTTCGGGATGGCGAGCGGCTTTTCCATCTTTCGCAGAATGGCGATCATGCGCTCCTGCAAAACTTTTTTAATCTGCGACGCGTCGGAAAGCTCCCTGCGCTTGACCCGCTGCTTGACGTCTTCAATGAGATCAAAGGTAAACTGCGGGCCCATGTCCGCCGAAATCATCAGCTCTTCCAGTTCGTCATAGAGCGCCGGATTCAGTTCCCTTTTGCCGAAAACGAGCTGATCCAGATTTTTGGTGAGAGCGTTCCTGGTTTTGGCGAGTCCCGCTTTGAGTTTGTCGAATAAACCCACTTTCTTCGTATTCCTTTCTGCAAGCCTCCCTGCCGGAAAATAAAAGGGCCACCGCACGGCCGACAGGGGAAAACCATTGCGGCCTTTAGGGAGATTCATAGCGGCTTTCGCCGCCAAAGTAAAGAAATGGATGATTTTCTAAAGGAAAGGGCGGGGGTTGCCGCGGTGCACCGCGAAAAACTCCCGCCCGTCAGAAAGAGAGCTTTGAATAACGGCCATTTTTGTCATTTCGACCGAAGGGAAAAATCTTGAACAAACGGCCATCCTTAAGATTTCTCGTCGCTCACGCTCCTCGAAATGACATTTTTCAAAGCCCGTCAGAAACAGACATGGTCCGGATGCCGCCCGTTTCTCCCGCCGGGGCGGATGTCGGACGGGCCCGCCGCCGGATTCAGGGGCGCCGGACCGGACAAAATGCTATTTAAATACCGGCCGCTGGGGCATCAGCTTGATATATTTGATCTCTGCTTTGGTCTCTTCGTACTGAAATCCCAGGATATCCCGCATCGAAATCATGCCCACTACCCTTTTGCCGTCCGCAATCGGAATATGCCGGATCTTTTTATGTCTCATGGTATTGATCGCGTAATCCAGATCGTCATCCATCGACGCGATGGCGACTTCATGCGTCATGATATCCCCGACTTTCTTGTCGTCGCAATTCCCTCCGCGCGCGAGGCACTTGCGCACGATGTCTCTTTCCGTAATGATGCCGATCAACTCATTTTTTTCATCCGTGACGGGAAGCGCCCCTTTATCGTGCTGGATCAGTTTCTGGATCGCCGCTGAAACAAATTCATCCGCCTCGACGGTGATTAAAGATTGACTTTTGAATCCCGTAGCTTTCAACATGTCCCGTATCTTCATCTCCCTTTTCCTCCCTTGTTCCATATGCTCTTGAGCAGGTTAAGAATCGATTTCTGAACGATAATTCCTTTAACGACGGTTGAAAAACAAAAATCGCCTCCTGAAAAATTTCGTATCTTTCATATCACTCATTTTTTTCCGAAATCAAGCACTTTCTTCAAAACGACGCCGAAGAGGACTTTCGGAATGGGCCGAAAATCTCCCGCGAACAAACAACGCCCTTGCCTGCGGCGGGGGAATCCGCGCCGAAAGCGATAGAACGGGCCGGATCAATTGAGGGTGACGGATACCAGGGAGGAAATCCCCTGCTTTTGCATGGTCACGCCGAAGAGCGTGTCGGCGACTTCCATCGTGCTCTTGTTGTGCGTAATCATGATGACCTGGGATTTTTCGGCGACATCCCGGATCAGGCGGTTGAAGAGGTTGGTGTTTGCGTCGTCGAGCGCCGCATCGACTTCATCCAGAATCAGGAAGGGCGACGGACGGTACAGCAGGATGGCGAAGATCAGCGCGATCGCCGCCAGGGATTTTTCACCGCCGGAGAGCAGGCTTACGCTTTGCGCTTTCTTGCCCGGAATCTGAATGTCGATATCCACGCCGGTTTCCAGAAGATCGCTTTCATCGGTCAGGAGAAGTTCGCCCCGCCCGCCGGGGAAAATGTGGGCGAAGGTTTTCTTGAAGCATTCGTTGACGGCGGCAAAGGTTTCGGAAAACCGTTCGCGGGAGATTTTATTGATCCGGGTGATCGTCCTTTGCAGCGACGCCAGCGACTCGTTGAGGTCGCTCAACTGCGTCGTCAGAAACTGGTTGCGCTGATCCAGCTCGGCATATTCGTTGAGCGCCAGGAGATTCACTTCGCCGAAATTTTCGATCGTCTGCTTGTCCTTTTCCAGCAGGGCGCCGAGTTCGGCAATTTTTTCATCCTCCATCATCTCAAAATCCGCCATGAGAGAGGCAAGATCGACCTGGTGCTTTTCCGCAACCGCGTTTTGCAGGTTTTCAAGGTTCAGCGCGCCCTCGCGGCACTGCATTTCCAGCTCGCTTTGCTGCCGACGCAGCTCGTCCATTTTTCTCTTGATGTCGCGGATTTCATTTTCCTGAATTTTGAGCCGCTCGTCGTCCCCGGTCCGCTTCTCCCTCAGTTCGCTCAGAACCGCTTCACAGGACGCCAGTTTTTCGTAAAGGATCTTGAGCGCCTCCGTGTCCGCCCCGACGGCGGCGGTAAGACCGGCCAACTGCTGTTCGCAGGCCGCAATGTCCTCCCGCTTTCGCGCGGCTTCGCTTTCGCTTGCGGCGAGATCATTCTGCACCCGCGCGATCGTCCGCAAATCCGCTTCCTTCTTTTCCGCCAGCGCGGCCAGCAGAACTTTTTTCTCCGTGAGCCGCTTTTCCTGGGCGTCAATGGCCGCGCGCGACTGCTGGCGGCGGCTGTTGAAGCCGGAGATGATTTCGTTGAGTTCCTTTTCCGCCGCCTCCTTCACCAGGATTTCCGCCTCGAGCTCCTGCAGTTTCCGCCGGGCCTGGGCCTCCTCCGTCTTGATGTTCCGGCGGTTGAACTCCAGAACGGCGATTCTCTGCTTGAGCCTTTCCGATTCATCGCCGAAGCGCTCCAGATCCTTCTTCCGGCTGTGGGCGTTCATTTCCAGTTGATGTTCGCTGTTTTTCAGCCTGGCAAGCTCTTCGTCCCAACGGGCAATCGACGAGGCCAGTCGCTTCTTTTCCTCCATCCGGTCCTCGAGTTCGCCGGAAAGCTTCCGGACTTCACGCTCCAGCTCCGCGATTTCCCGCTTGGTGGCGAGCAGGCTTTTTTCCACCGCCGATCCGCTGCCGCCGGTCAGGACGCCGTTGGGGCTGATGGTGTCTCCCTCGGGTGTCACGAAGGTCCCCCGGAAGCCGTTTTTCTTCCAGAGATTAATGCCGGTTTCAATGGACGGCGTCAGCAGGACATCGCCCAGCAGGCAGTCGGCAATCTTTTTGAATTCCTCCTGGACGACGACTTTGCGCAGGAGGGGCTCCGCTTCCTGAAGATGCTCCTCGCTGTAAGTCTGGGCGCTCCCGCCTCGCAGCTCCACCGGCACGAAACTGCCCCGGCCCAGCTTGTAACTTTTCAGATAATCGATGGCGCGGACGCCTTCTTCCTGGTTCTTCACAACGACATACTGCAGCTTGTCGCCCAGCACCGCTTCCACGGCCGATTCGTATTCGCGGGGAACGTCGATGTGGTCGGCCACGACGCCGTAAAACGCGTCCGGGCTGTCCTGCGTTTCAATGACTTTTTTCACGCCCTCGTTGGACCATTTGAAGGCTGCCTCAAATTCCGCAAGCGATTGCAGCCGCGATGATTTGGCGCCCGCTTCTTCCTTGACCTCGAGGATGCGCTCCTCGACGGCCTGCAGGTCCGACTTGGCTTTTTCCAGCGCATCGGCGGCCGCTTCTTTCTCTTTGCCGACCTGCGCGATTTGCTCTTCTTCCTCCGCCAGCCCGCCGGCCAGCTCCTGCATCTTCTGCGTCAAATCGGCAAGCCGGCTTTTGTCCTGTTCGATTTCCCGGATTTCCCTCTCTTCACGCCGCTGGAAATCCTCCATGCCTTTCTTCAGTCCCGCGACGGCGTTTCCGAATTTGGCCAGGTCCTGCATCACGTCGATATAGCGGATTTTTTGCTCCTCCAGACGGGCGTTGACGTCCCGGTCGGCTTCCAGCAGGCCCTGAACTTCACGCTCGCCTTCTTCCAGTTCCTGCTGCAAAAGGGTCATCTGCCGCAGGAGGTCTTCGGATTTCCTTTGCAGATTGTCGATCTCGGCGGCGAGGCTCTCCTTTTTCCGGCCCATCTCTTCAATTTCCGCCAGGTTCTTCTGCTTGCGCTCCGAGGTTTCCGCCATTCGGCGGCGAGAAAACTCAACGCTCTTTTCCTTGATGTTGATGGAATTCTTCACCTCGTAAAGCTCAGTCTGGCGAAGGCCGATCTGCTCGTCTTTTTCCAGGAGGGCCGCCTTCATCTCCTGCAGGGCGGATTCCCTGGATTCCATCTGCGCCCCGACCGCGTCCGCCTGCCCGGAGATTCGCGTCCGCTCGTCCTGCAGCGCGGCGTTTTTCCCGGCCATTTTGGCATAGCCCTGACGGGACAACGCCAGTTCCGTTTCTTTCATTCGCTGCTTTACGGCTTTGTACTGCTCTGCTTTTTTGGCCTGGCGGGTAATGGCGTTGAGTTGGGTTTTGACTTCCTTGTGAATGTCGTTGAGTCGCAGGATGTTCTGTTTGGTGGCCTCCATCTTGCGAACGGCGGCATCCTTGCGGCTTTTATACTTGGACACGCCGGCTGCATCTTCGATGAAAAGCCGGCGGTCTTCCGGTTTGGCTTCCACCAGATTGGCCACAGCCCCCTGCTCCACCAGGGAATAGGTCCGGGCGCCGACACCCGTGCCCATGAAGAACTCTTTCACGTCCAGCAGGCGGCAGGGCACGCGGTTGATGCAGTACTCGCTCTCGCCGTCGAGGATGGTTTTGCGCGAAATGGACACTTCCGTCAGTTCGCCGTAAACGCCCGGGAAGGACGATCCGTCGCTCGACAGCGTCATCACGACTTCCGCCATGCTCACAGGGGCGGCATCCTCACTGCCGTTGAAAATCACGTCGTCCATCTTCTTGCCGCGCAGGGCTTTGACCCGCTGTTCGCCCATCACCCAGCGAATCGCATCGACAACATTGGATTTTCCGCAGCCGTTGGGCCCGACAACCGCATTGACGCCCTTGGAAAAATCAATCAAAACCTTCTCGCGGAAAGATTTGAAACCTGTTATTTCAAGACGCTTTAGCTTCATAAATCATCTTTAATTGAAATCGCTGTAAATTTTGGCAAAGCCTAACAAAAGAATGTTTCTTTGTAAAGGGAAAATACAACAAAATGTATTCCCGAAAAAACACTACCACAACATATAGTGCTTACCCGTTCATTTCCGGGGGCCGGTTTTTACAGAAAAACCGTCTTGAAAACAGGAAATCGGCAGGAAAAAAGAATCACGGTTTAACGGCCGATGTGATGAATCTGGTCTTTGGCGAGCCCGTTCCGTTGCCCAAATATCACTTTGAGCGGCCATTAAGGGCGTTTTGTCACATAAATCTTGGCGAAGCGAAAGATCAGCAATGACAACTGTTTGAGCCGAAGGCGAGTTTTGTCATTGCCTTTCGCGAGCCTTAGATTTATACAAAACGCTCTTAGGCAAGCGAAAAGAATGTTTGGGCAACACTCTGTGTCTCAGTCCGCCACAGAGTGAATGCAATTGATTCACTCCCGCAAACGATATCTCTCAACATTTAAAGCAGGCCTTCCAGCTTCTGACCGCAGAAAGAACACTGGTGTCCAGAAAGGGAATAATCAATAATTCTAAATCCATAACGCCTGATCAACAATTTATGGCAGTTTGAACAGTAGGTGTTTTCACCCTCCTCGCCCGGCACATTGCCGCTGTAAACATGATGCAGTCCGGCTTCTTTCCCGATCGCACAGGCGCGTCGCAGGGAGGCGATGGGAGTGGAAGGGGTATCGAGCATTTTGAACTGCGGATGGAACCTGCTGATATGCCAAGGGGTTTCCGGACCCAAGTCTCGGATGAAAGCGGCAATATCCTTTAATTCTTCGGTGGAATCGTTCAATCCGGGAATTAAAAGCGTGGTAATTTCCAGCCAGACACCCTCGTCTTTCATTTTTCTGAGGCTGTCCAAAACGGGATCAAGTCTTGCGCCGCATTGCTTTTTATAAAATTCGTCCCGAAAAGACTTCAAATCCACATTGGCGGCAGCCAGATAAGGCGACATCAGATCAATGGCCTGAGGCGTCATGAATCCGTTCGTGACGAAAAGGTTTTTCAGACCTTCCCGGCAGGCGATCTTCGCGGTTTCCAGAGCGGTTTCCAGATAAACCGTCGGCTCCGTGTACGTATAGGCGATCGTTTGGCAACCATTTTTCCTGGCCCCTTCGACAATCATCGCCGGCGGCGCTTCTTCCCCCATGATCATGAGCGTGGAGCGGGGCATCTGTGAAATTTCATGGTTCTGGCAGAAGGCGCAGGTAAAATTGCAGCCGGCGGTGGCCACGGAGTAAGACCGCGAGCCGGGATGCACATGAAAAAAGGGCTTCTTTTCAATCGGATCCACATGCTCGGCAATCAGCGTTCCGAAAACAAGGGAGTACAAAACACCTTCCCGGTTTTCCCGAACGCCGCACAGACCGCGCCGGTTGGGCCCAATGTTGCAGCGGTGGGCGCATAGCCCGCAGAGCACCCGAGACCCGGCCAGCTTCTCGTAAAGCAGCGCCTCGCGGATCATGGTTTTCCCTCCCGCAGCATGTCCCGAACGGCTTCCGGAGCGGCGGCTCTCTCTCTTGCTTTCAGCTTGAAAGAATTTAAAACGGGATGCTGAACGGTTCGATACGTATAGTTGACGGAAAAAACCATCCCGACAAACGCCCCGAGTGGATTGTTCCTCATCGGAAAAAGGTCTTCCAGGGACGACAACAGAGCAACCGCCGGTCCGGGAAGACACATCACGGACCCCCATTGAATTTGAGCGCCGGACATGGTTTTGTGAATCAGGGTCTGCATTTCTCCGATGGAAAAGAAACGTAAATTTGATGCGGCAGGAAAACCGAAAAAATTCCGCACGGCCTGTCCGGTTCCGGCCGAAGAATACCGGTTCAGAAAACCGACAAAAACACGATTGCGGCTGACCCGGACCGCTTCCGCAAGCGCTTTTTGCGGATTTGCTGAGCCCTGCAGGCCGCCCGTCAACGTAACCACATCGAACTCATTGTCGGAAAAAGGAATATCGGCGGCATTGCCCAAAACCAGTTCGCACAATGCGCCAAGATTTCTCCGGGCCGACTCCAGGGCAGCCGCTGACGGATCCATTCCCGTGAGCAGGCATTTTTTCCTGCCGAACATTCGCAGAGTGTTTCCGCTTCCACAACCCACGTCCAGAACGGATTCCCCGGCGACGGGAGCGACCAGATCCAGGATCAGTTTTTCCTGCCGCAAATACAGGCGACGGCCCTGGCGGGTCTGAAGCCAGTCATCCCCTGTCACGGCCTGAAGCGGATCAAAAATCATGGATCGCCACTCCTTTTGAAAAAGGTCAGCCCCCGATGTCCGACATGTCCCGGTGGCATTTTTTCAGGTGTCTGTCCGTGCAGTCCAGGTCGTGCTTTTCGGGTTTGAGCCGAACGGCCCGGCGGATCAGCTCGTCCAGTTCGCCGTCGCTGCAGTTTTGGCGAAGCGCCGCTTTTAAATCGATTTCCTCATCCTTGAGCAGGCAGGCGCGCAGTTTGCCGTCCGCCATCAGGCGCAGGCGGTTGCAGGTCGCGCAGAAATGGTCGCTGACCGGGTCGATAAACCCGATTTCTCCCAGCCCGTCCGGCAGTGTAAAGATTCTGGCCGGGCCGTCCGACTTGTTTTGCTTGCCCGCCAGGGGCGTGAGCCGGAAATGACGGCCGATGGTTTCCTGCAGATCACGGTTCGGCAAAAAATCCGCCGTGTATCCGTCGCTGACCGGACTGACCGGCATGATTTCGATGAAACGAACCTGAAAAGGTTTGACAAGCGCCAATTGCGCAAAATCCAGCACCTCGTTGTCGTTGAATCCCTTGACGATCACGGTATTGATTTTGATGGGGGAGAAGCCCGCTTGCTCCGCCGCGGCAATCCCGCGAAACACATCGTCCAGGTTCCCGCCCCGCGTGATTTGCGCGTACTTGTCTCTGTCCATGGAATCCAGACTGATGTTGAGCCGGGTGATGCCGGCGTTGAAAATCGCCTCCGCGTATTTCGCAAGCAGGATGCCGTTGGTTGTCAGACTGATGTCCTCGAGGCCTTTTGTTTTTTTCAAATCCGCGGCAAATTCAACAAAACCGCGGCGGACCAGCGGCTCGCCGCCGGTCAGCCGCACCTTGACAAATCCCAGGGTCACCGCCCGGGAAACCACGCGGAGAATCTCCTCGTACCGGAGAATATCGTCATGACCTTTCAGCGAAATCCCTTCCATGGGGCGGCAGTATATGCAGCGCAGATTACAGCGGTCGGTGATGGAAATCCGAAGATAATTGATGTCCCGGTTGTATGCATCCAGCATGAGATCACACCAATGCTCCTTTAATTTTCTGACCGTCGTTCAATAACACAAACCGCTTCACAAAACAACTTCCGCCTCGCCCGGACGACTTCATGAAGCGGCGTTTTCCCGCCGGAGAAACATCCGGCGCGGACGCAAACGGGCGGCCCCGGATGCATTTTGAGTACGGGCAACCCTTCGCCTCAAATATCCCAAACAATTTCTTGACACGGCGTTCTTTCTCGTCTAAACAAAAATCAAACGCGTTTCCTGCCTGTCCTCGCACCATCGATTGCGTCAGCGCAAGGTAAAATCATTCGGAGCCGTTCATGGACAAAGTGCCGATCACGAAAGAGGGTTTTGACAAATTGAAGAAGGAACTGGAGACGGTGAAAAACGTTTTCATTCCGGAAAACATCCGGGACATAGAAGTTGCCCGGGCGCACGGCGATCTTTCGGAAAACGCGGAGTACGCGGCGGCCAAAGAGCGGCAATCCTATCTGCACGGCAAACTTCAGGAACTGGAAAATAATCTGGCTTCCTGCAATATCATCGCCCTGAAAGACATCCCGAGCGACCGGGTGGTTTTCGGCTGCTTTGTTACCATCGCGGACAGCGAGGGGGAAGAGATCAAATACCAGCTGGTCGGCCCTTTTGAATCGGACATCAACCAAAATAAAATATCCGTCACCTCGCCCATCGGCAGGGCGCTGGTTGGAAAAAGCATCGACGCCGAAATTTCCGTCAACACCCCGGGGGGAACCCGCAATTTTCAGATCATCGACATTTCAGCCGAATAGCCAATTCCCTCTGAAAAATAAAAAAAGGCGGCTCCGGTCAGGAGAGCTGCCTTTTTTTTCCTATAGGGAGACAGATCAGTTTTGCGACAGTTTTTCCGCAACACTGATCCGGTTGACCGCCCGAAGAAGCGCCAGTCTCATTTTTTCATAGTCGCTGTGCTCTTTGGTCAATTGGCTCAGAGCGGCTTCCGCTTTTTCTTTTGCCTTGAGAGCCCGGTCCTTGTCCACGGCGTCCGCTCTTTCCGCCGTTTCGATCAGGACGGTGACCTTGCTGCCCGTCACCTCCGCGTAGCCGGTGTTGACGGCGTAATAGGTTTTCTTGCCGTCGGCGATGTAATAAAGCTCGCCGATGTCCACAGACGTCAGGAAGGGCTCATGGCCTCTTAAAACGCCGAATTCCCCTTCCGTGCCCGGAATCGTCACTTCATCCACTTTCCCGGAAAAAGCCATCTTCTCCGGCGTTACCACTTCTAGAATCAATTCATCCGACATGGAAATCCCCGTTCATTAGGCGGAAAGCTTCTGGGCTTTCTCGATTGCTTCTTCAATGCCGCCGACCATATAAAAGGCCTGTTCCGGCAGATCGTCATGTTTGCCTTCCAGAATTTCTTTGAAGCCTCTCACGGTATCGGCCACGGAGACAAACTTTCCTTCCGTTCCGGTGAACTGTGCGGCGACGAAGAAGGGCTGCGACAGGAATCTCTGAATCTTTCTGGCGCGGCTGACGGTCATCTTGTCGGCTTCGGAAAGTTCATCCATACCAAGAATGGCAATGATGTCCTGCAGGTCTTTATACTTCTGCAGCGTCACCTGCACCTGGCGGGCCACCTGGTAATGCTCCTGCCCCAAAACATTCGGGTCCAGAATTCTGGATGTGGAATCCAGCGGATCCACGGCGGGGTAAATGCCGAGTTCGGCGATGGGGCGGGACAAAACGACGGTTCCGTCAAGGTGCGCAAACGTGGTTGCGGGAGCGGGGTCGGTCAGGTCGTCGGCGGGCACGTACACGCACTGCACCGCCGTAATGGAGCCTTTGGTGGTCGAGGTGATGCGTTCCTGAAGCTCCCCGAGGTCCGAAGCCAGGGTCGGCTGGTAACCGACGGCGGACGGCATGCGGCCCAGGAGTGCGGACACTTCGGAACCGGCCTGCGTGAAACGGAAAATGTTGTCAACGAAGAAGAGCACGTCCTGGCCTTCCACATCGCGGAAGTATTCCGCGGCCGCCAGTCCGGTCAACGCCACGCGGGCTCGGGCTCCGGGCGGTTCGGTCATCTGGCCGTAAATCAGAGCGGCCTGCTTGATAACGCCGGATTCCAGCATTTCACGGTACAGATCGTTTCCTTCGCGGGTTCTCTCGCCAACGCCGCAGAACACGGAAATACCGCCGTGATGCATGGCGATGTTGTTGATCATTTCCATCATGACGACGGTTTTGCCGACGCCTGCGCCGCCGAACATGCCCATCTTTCCGCCGCGGGGAAACGGCACGAGCAGATCGATAACCTTGACGCCGGTTTCCAGAACGTGAACGGACGTGTCCTGTTCCGTAAATTCGGGAGATTTGCGATGAATGGGAGCATGATTTTTAGCGTTCACCGGTCCGAGGCCATCCACGGGGCGGCCGACCACGTTCAGAATTCTGCCGAGGCCTTCTTTGCCCACGGGGACGGTGATCGGAGCGCCGGAATCCTTGGCTTTCATCCCTCGCACCAGACCGTCGGTGACATCCATGGCGATGCAGCGAACAACATTGTCGCCCAGATGCTGCGCGACTTCAATAACCAGGTTATCCTCCTGGTCGTTGATCGCGGGGTTGGTAACCAAAAGCGCATCCAAAATGCTGGGAAGCTTCCCTTCTTCAAAAGCCACGTCAACAACAGGACCAATAACCTGAACAATCTTTCCGATATTCATAACTATCTCCTTGCAAATAGTCGGTATATATATTTTTTACGCGCAAAATGCCGCCGCAAAATCAACCCTTGGCCAAAGCCTCCGTGCCGCCAACGATATCCATCAGTTCCGCCGTAATCGCCGCCTGCCTCGCCTTGTTCATTTTCAACGTCAGCGTGCGGATCAGCTCTTCGCAGTTGCTGGTCGCGTTGTCCATCGCCGCCATCCGCGCGCCGTTTTCACCGGCGGAGGTCTCCAGCAGCGCCCGGTAAACCAGAACGTGGACATACATGGGAAGCAGTTTGTGTAAGAGCACCTCGTCCGACGGTTCGTAAACATAATCCAGCCGAGTATCCGATTCCAGATCGGCGTCCGGGCTGCCGATGGAAGGAAGGGGGAACAGGCGGACAACGGTCGGCCGCTGGACGGAAACATTTACAAACTGATTGTAGATCAGATACAGCTCGTCATATTCGGCCTTGATGAAAGGTTCAATGACTTCATCCGCAATCGACACGGCGAGCGTCATATCAAACTTGCTCAGACAGTCCACTTTTTGCGCCAGAACGTTTGCTTTTTTGCGGAAAAAGTCCCTGCCCTTCCTGCCGACGTTGATCATGGCAACTTCTTTGCCTTCGTGAGTCTTGTCCCGTAAAAATCGCTCCGTGGCCTTGATCAGGTTTGTATTGAATCCACCGCAAAGCCCCCGGTCGGACGTCATGCAAATCACCCGGATTCTCCTGGGATCGCGCACGGCCAGAAGCGGATGGGTGGAGGTGTCCACCCGCAGAGCCAGACTGTTGAGAACATCCATGAACTTTCCGGCGTAGGGCCGGAAATTTTCCATTTTCAACTGAGATGACTTAAATTTGGATGCGGCCACCATGTTCATGGCCCGCGTAATCTGCTTCGTTTTCTGAACGGCAGTTACTTTTCTTTTAATATCTTTTAGCGAGGGCACTGGAAACTCCTCTCAACCTGAATTGTTTTCCACTCCGCGGCGATCCTCTTGGCAAGGATCGCGCATGGATCAAAAATTATTCCGCCACAAAAACAGATTCAAAAGCCGTCAGCATATCTTTCATTTTCTTTTCCAGGTCGGCGGAAATAATCTGCTTCTCATCGATTTCTTTCAGGATGTCCTGATGCTTGCTTTTCACATAACTGAGCAGCTGCTGTTCGTAAATGAGAACCTTTTCCACGTCCACCTTATCGATGAAGCCGCGGCTTCCGGCAAACAGAACCACCACTTCCTCTCCCAGAGACATCGGCTGGAACTGGGGCTGTTTCAGCAATTCGACCAGACGAACACCGCGGTCCAGCTGGGCCTGGGTTGATTTGTCCAGATCGGAGCCGAACTGGGCAAAGGCCGCCAGTTCGCGGTACTGGGCCAGATCGAGCTTCAGGGTGCCGGCGACCTGTTTCATCGCCTTCACCTGGGCCGCGCCGCCGACGCGGGACACGGACAGACCGACGTTGATGGCCGGACGGATGCCGGAAAAGAACAAACTGGGTTCCAGGTACACCTGGCCGTCGGTGATGGAAATCACGTTGGTCGGAATGTAGGCCGATACGTCGCCGGCCTGCGTTTCAATGATGGGCAGAGCCGTGAGCGATCCGCCGCCCAGCTCCTTGCTCACGCGGGCGGCCCGCTCGAGCAGACGGGAGTGGTTGTAGAAAATGTCGCCGGGGTAAGCTTCGCGTCCGGGCGGACGGCGAAGCAGCAACGAAATCTGACGATAGGCCACGGCCTGTTTGGACAGGTCGTCGTAAATAATGAGGGCGTCCTGGCCGCGGTCACGGAAGTATTCGCCGATGCTGCAGCCGGCGTAAGCCGCGATGTACTGAAGGGTTGCCGGGTCGGAGGCGCAGCCGGCGACCACACAGGTATAGGACAGGGCGTCATGCTGTTTGAGCCTTTCCACAACCTGCGCCACGGTGGATTTTTTCTGGCCGATCGCGACGTAGATGCATTTGATGCCGGTGTCTTTCTGGCGGATGATGGCATCCACGCAGATGGCGGTTTTGCCGATCTGGCGGTCGCCGATGACCAGTTCGCGCTGGCCGCGTCCGATCGGGGTCATGGCATCGATGGCTTTGAGGCCCGTGTACATGGGCTGGTTGACCGGCTGGCGCTGAATCACGCCGGGGGCGATCATTTCAATACGGCGGAACTCCGTTGATTCGATCGGTCCTTTGCCGTCCAGGGGAGCGCCTGTCGCGTCGATGACGCGGCCCAGAAGCCCCTCTCCGACCGGAACCTGGGCAATCTTTCCGGTTCTTTTGACGATATCCCCTTCCTTAATATGGGTCACTTCTCCCAGAACCGCGACGCCGACGTTGTCCGCTTCGAGGTTGAGCACCATGCCCAGAATACCGCCGGGGAACTCAAGAAGTTCCATGGCCATAGCGTTTTGCACGCCGTACACTCTCGCGATGCCGTCACCGACGGAAAGGACGGTTCCGGTTTCGCTTATATCCAGCTTTTTTTCATAGCTTTTGATCTGCTCAGAAATAATTTGACTGATTTCTTCCGCCTTGATGGTTTCCATGCTCTATCTTGCCTCCCCTAAGAGATTCCTCATATTGTTCAATTGGTTTTTGATGCTGCCGTCATACAACGTATCACCAACACCAATAACTATGCCGCCCAACAGATTCTTGTCGTTCTCCACCGTCACGTCAACGGTCCGGCCCGTCATTTTTTTCAGGCTGGACGTAATGTAGCTCTGCATTTCCCCGGACAACGGAAACGCCGTCTTCACCGTAACTCTCACTTTCTGAAGCGTTTCATCCATCAACTGCCGGTAGCAGGTCTCGATGTCCGGGAGGATGTCGATCCTTTTCTTGTCTATCAGCAATTTTAAAAAATTAATCGTCATGGGTGAAAGCGACAGCTTGCCGATGATTTTCTCCAGCACTTTTTTCTTGATTTCCTGTTCAAAGATCGGATTGGCCAGAAAACCTCCCAGATCCTTGTTTTGCGCGATGACGGAAGAGAACTGATGCAGTTCGTTGTAGTACTGCTCCAGCTTCTGTTCTTCTCCGGCAATGTCAAAAAAAGCGCGGGCGTATCGTTTTGATATATTGCTGATCAATTTTTGTTCACCACCTTATCCATATATTCCCTGACCATGACTTCATGATCCTGAGCTGTGATGTTCTTCTTTAAAATTTCTTCCGCCATTTGCACGGAAAGGGCGACCGCTTCCGCGCGAAGCTGCCCGGAGGCTTTTTTCAATTCCTGCTCAATGCGCGCCTGGGCGTCCTCCTTCATCTTCTGGGCCACCTTGTGCGCGTCCTCGATGATTTGCTGCTTTTCGACCACTCCCTGCGCCTTGATCATCTCAAAGATGCCGTCAATCTCCTGGGAGGCCTTGTCGATTTTCTCGGCATACTCCCGGTACTGTTTTTCGGCTTCCGCCTTTTGAACGGTTGCGCTCTCCAGAGATTCCTTGATTTCCTGGCGGCGGCCGGAAAAGAAACCTTTGATTCTCGCCCCAAGCAAATACACGAGGAACCCGATGATCAGAACGGCATTGAAGGTTTTCCAGGCAAAGTCTTTCCACTGCGAGCCGTGCCCCTCGCCGCCTTCGCCGCCGGACGCAAAAACCAGCCCCACGGAAAGCAGCAGCAAAACCAGGGAGAGAAGAATTGAAAAATGGACCGAACGAAATGAAGATTTCATTGAACTCTCCTTCCCAGAACCTTTTCGGCAATTTCCAGCGAGAGCCGGCGGGACTGACCTTCAAGGATCTGACGGGCGGCCTGCATTTCCGCGTCCATCTTCTTTTGAAACTCCTGGGTCATGAGGGGAATCTCACTGCGAACGGCGTCCACGATTCTTTTCGCCTCCGCGGCGCCTTCGCCGATGATTTGCTTTTTCAGGTCCGAAGCGCTGGTCTTGGCCCGGCTCAGCTTTTCCTCGTATTCGGCGGCCTTTTTATTGACGGACTCATTGAAAAGCTTGATCTCGTTGCCCAGTTCATCCAGCTGCTTCTTGCGGCGCTCGATGATGGACAAAAGGGGTTTGTAGAGGAGAAAATTGAGGATGAAAATCAAGGCTATGAACGTAGCCATCTGAACCAGGAGCGTATAATCGGGAATTACGGTAACCACAACTGACCTCGTCTTTTTTTCAGACCTTCCCGGCCATCAACGAACGTTGATCAACGCAGGAAGATGCATTAAAGTTGATCCGACATTTCAAACAGCGTAATCTCTGGGAGTGATTTGCTTCAGATAACGTAAGGCTTGAATCAAGCCGGGCTTATGCTGAACCTAGCCACACCGCGAGGACGGAGGTTACTAATCACACCCGCCTAGGGTTTGTCAAGCTTTTTTATGACCGGCGGTCTAATTTCGCAAAAATCGGATTTAAGCTAATAAAATTTATCACTTGGGAATTATTATTTTCCAGCCAAAGCGATTCTTTTTTGCTCTTTCACCTCGCTCATCCGCGATTGGCCGTCAAAAACCGCTCCCTCCTCCATAATGAAAACCGGCGCCTTCACATCGCCTGCAAGTTTCCCCGTGGAATGAATGTTGATTTTTTCCTTCACGTCGATATTGCCCTGAACTTCGCCGCCGATGAAAACGCTGCCGACTTCCATGTTGGCCTTTACCAGGGCGCCTTCTCCGATATCCACCGCTCCCTGTCCGAAAATTTCCCCCTGAAAATCGCCGTCAATGCGCACATGGCCGGTAAAAATCAGCTTCCCGATAAATTCGGCGCCCTTCCCCAAAAAAGCTTTGGTGTCGTCAAGACGTTTCTTTTTTTCCCACATGCCGCACTCCTTAGTCGTCCTGAAAATAAAATCAGCGCTGCAGGATGAATCTGCGCACGCTCACATTCATCAGCAGTCCGATCGCCGCCATCAGAGAAACAACCGCCGAGCCGCCGTAACTGATGAAAGGCAGCGGAATGCCGACCACCGGCAGGACGCCCAGCACCATTCCCATATTAATCAGCACCTGCCAGGCGATCAGCGCGGTAATGCCGAACGCGATGATCGTGCCCAATAAATCTTTTGAATGCAAGGCAATTTTTAACCCCCAGATGATCAGGGATGTAAAAATCACCATCAGCGCCAGGCCGCCCAGAAACCCCCACTCCTCGGCAAACACGGAAAACACAAAATCGGTCTGCTGTTCCGGCAGAAACTTGAGCTGGGTCTGATAGCCCTTCAGGAAGCCCTTGCCCAGAAATCCCCCGGAGCCGATTGCGATCATGGACTGAATGATGTGATACCCCGTGCCCAGCGGGTCATTCTCGGGGGAAAGAAACGTCAGCAGGCGGTTTTTCTGATAATCCTTTAAAAAATGCCAGGCCAGGGGAAGCATGACGAAAATACTCGCGACGGCAATCGCGACGGATTTCCAGTTCATTCCGATAAAAAGAACAATGGATGCGGAAACAATGACGATCATCAGCGCCGTCCCCAAATCCGGCTGCTTCAAAATCAGGGCGCAGGGAATCATCACCATCCCGAACGGAATCAGCAATTCCCTCAACCGGTAAGGTTCGCGCGACTTGTGATCATCAAAATACCGGGCCAGCGCGAGGATGATGCTGATCTTCATCAGCTCGGAAGGCTGGAATAAAAAAACGCCGAACGAGATCCACCGCTGCGCCCCGTTCGCGGTGTGGCCGAACAGAGCGACCGCGATCAGGGAGGCCACCGAAAAAACGTAAAGGCCGTACGCCGCGCGATTGATGTAACGGTAGTCGATCAAAAAGGCGACCATCATGAAAAAGAGGCCGAAGAAAACCCATTGCATCTGCTTTAAATACAGCGGAGACGCGTTTTCGCCCAGGCTGAACCCCGTGGAATAGATATTGACGACGCCAATGGCGCAGATCGACATCACCAGGGCAAACAGCGTCCAGTCAAAATTCTGGAAGATGCGGCGATCATATCTGAAAAAAAACATAAACTCCTCCTCGCCTGTCCCCGCGGCCTCGGAACCTTCAGTTTCCGGCTTGCCCGGCCGTCTGCCGCCGGACGGCCACTTCAACGGGCCTGTCTTTTTTCTTCCCGTCGAAATAGGCCTTTAAAATCCTGCGGGCAATCGGAGCGGCGACCGCTCCGCCTCCGCCGGCATGCTCGGCAACGACGGAAACGACGATTTCCGGATGCCTCGCGGGGGCATAACAGGCAAACAACGCATGATCCTTGTGAAAGGCGGCGATTTTTTTCCGGCGGCGCGCCTGTTCATCCTGGGGCAGCCCGACGACCTGTGACGTCCCCGTCTTGCCGCAGACGTCCGCGCCGTCGATGCGGGCCGCGTAGCCGGTCCCCCCGGGTTCGTTCACGACGCCCCACAGCGCCTGCTGGAGCAGCTCCACGGTCTTCCCGCTCAAGCCCAGATCTCCCTTCTTTTCCGGCAAATATTCTTTCACCACGCCGCCTTCGGCCGCTTCAATCCGCTGAACCAGACGGGGGCGCCACAACGTGCCGCCGTTGGCGAGCGACGCATACGCCTGCGCCAGCTGCAGCGGAGTGGTCAAATTGAATCCCTGGCCGATGGAAATCGATATGGTCTCGCCCATCTGCCACGGTTCTTTCATGCGGGCCTGCTTCCAATCCCGCGTGGGGACCAGACCTTTGCGCTCATGGGCCAGCTCAATGCCGGTGACGTCGCCCAGACCGAACTTTCTGGCGTAGCGCGCGATGCGATCCACGCCCAGTTTTTTCCCGACGGTATAAAAATAGACATCGCACGACTCCACCAGCGCCCGGTGAAGATTGACGGGCCCGTGCCCGTTTTTTCTCCAGCAGCGATAGGTCCGGTTGCCCAGATCGAAAGAACCGCTGCAGTTGATCCGGGTTTCGGGGGTGATCACCCCCTCTTCCAGCGCCGCGGCCGCCACGATCAGCTTATAGGTTGACCCCGGCGGATACTGCCCCGCAATCGCCCGGTTGGACATGGGTTTCAGCGGATCCTTCTGCAGCTTTTCCCATGCTTCACGGGCAATGCCGCTGTTGAATAAATTCGGGTCGTAAGACGGCGAGCTGACCATCGCCAGGATGGAGCCGTCCCGGGGGTCCATCGCGACCGCCGCTCCCGGCCTTCCTTCAAAGGCCTCCCAGGCCGCCTTCTGGAGGGCGGCGTCGATCGTCAGCACCACATTGGAACCGCAAACCGGATCGATCCGCCCCAGATTCTTGATGACTTTGCCGTACACGTTCACTTCGACCAGCTCATTGCCCCGGCGGCCGCGCACGTAAGGATCCAGCGCTTTTTCAATGCCCGATTTTCCCGTGATGTCGCCGGAGGCGTAATCCCCCTCCGGCTTTTCCAGCTCTTCCTTGCTGACTTCTCCCGTGTAGCCGATGATCGGCGCGGTGATTTCCCCATCCAGGTAAAGACGGATCGGTGTGACATCCACATAGACCCCCGGCAGATCCATGCTGTTGGTTTCCACCAGGGCGACTTTTTCCATGCCGACATTTTTCTCCAGCCGGACGGGAAGATAGGACTTCAGCGTCCTGGGAAAAGGCTGGGCCGGGTAAAAATCAACCGATTTCATCTTGTAAATTTCCCGGAGCTTCAGGATCAGATCCTCATGATCGACTCCCCGGGCAGGCAGGTACAGCACATCAAAGGAGGGGCGGTTGTCCACGATCACAACACCGTTGTGGTCCATGATCAGGCCGCGCAGAGGCTGAATTTTACGAAAACGGACGGCGTTGTTTTCAGAGCGCTGCTTGAGTTCATCCCCTTTGATGATCTGCAGATACCACAGGCGGATCGTCAGGACCGACAGGGCCGCGCAAATCAGAATCATCACCACGGTAAGCTTGCGCCGAAAGTCCACCGGCTCCGGCCCGTTTTGAAGGCTGCCCGGTTTATCCATACTTCAAAACTCTTTCCACCCTGCGCATCGCGTAAAAAAAGCACACAGAAAGAACGCTGACCAGCAGGGTCTGCGGCACAAGGACGGGAAGGATTTTACCGACCATGTCAAATTCAAACACAAACTGGTAGATCAAAACCAGCGCCAGCGATTCCACCATGGCACAGATCAGGCTGAAGCCGGCGATCAGGTAGAGCCTTTCCGAATCAATCTGAGAGGAAACAAACCAGGCAAACAGGAAAATGCAGACGTACAACAGCGAAAACAACCCCAGGACCGTCCCGGACAGGCAATCCATCGCCAGCCCCACGACAAGGGAAAGGGCTGCTCCCTTCCACAGGTCCAGGCGAAAACCGGCGTAGATCACCACGATCAGCGACATCTCCAGCGTAAGTAGGCCGGAAAAAAGGATTTCGGCCAGCTTGGACTGCAGGACCACCAGCACAACGGCCATGAAAGGCAACAGAACATAATACATCATTTTGCGGCCTTCCTTTCCCCGGACGGCGTCTTTCTCTCCCCCGCCAGAACCAGAACTTCCTCCAGCGAAGTAAAGTCGGCAAAAGGAGACACCCGGATATTCAAAAACATGCCGGCGTCCGAACGGTCCGTATGAACCACCTTTCCGACCAGCAGTCCCTTCGGGAAAACATTGCTCAGGCCGGACGTCAGAATCACGTCCCCTTCCCGAACATCCTGAATCTTGGAGATGTACCGGACGACGCAGCCGCGTGATCCCGCTCCGCGAAGCATTCCCTGCTGACGCGTCCTTTCAACCAGAACATCCACGTTGGAACCCTCGTCGATCAGAAGCTGAACTTTGGCGCTGTGCCGGGAAACATTCGTCAGCCGTCCGATGAGGCCGGGAAGCGCCATCACCGGCATGCCCGGCTTGAGACCGTGCGCTTCCCCCTTGTCGATCCAGAGCGTCTTGGCCAGAGCGCCCTGTTCCTTGCCGATGATGCGGGCCGCGACGAAGCGGTAGGGCTCCCGCTCCTCGAGCGACAGAAGCGTCTGCAGCCTCCGGGCTTCCAGATACCCCTGCCGGTAAAGCGTCAACTGCATCTGAAGCTCACCGATGGCGCCCTTCAGTTTCCGGTTCTCCTCTTCCAGGCCCACCAGACGGATATAGCGCGTCCAGGCATTGTCAACGCTTTCAACGCACAGCGTCAGCAACTTTTGAACCGGCGCCGCCGCCCCCAGCGCAAGCCTCTGCAGCAGGCTCTGGCCGGCGTCGTATTTCAGGCCGTACGAAAAAAGGAAAACGGCGGCGAGGATCACCGCTCCGACAAAGATGACGGCTCGATAATTTTTAAAAAACATGCTCTACCCAAACTATCCGCCGCCAGTGAAGACCGAACGGCCAGGCGGCATCAGACCTGAATCGTCACCTCTTTGAGCACATCGAGCTGATCCAGCGCCATGCCCGCGCCGCGCGCCACGGCGGAGAGCGGATCATCGGCCACCGTAACGGGAAGACCGGTTTCCTCCCGCACCAGAATATCGAGATTCTTCAGCAGCGCTCCGCCGCCGGTCAGCACGATGCCGCGGTCCACAATGTCTCCGGCCAGCTCCGGCGGCGCGTTTTCCAGGGCGTCCTTGATGGTATCCACGATCAGCGTCACCGGCTCGATGATCGCTTCCCGGATTTCCTCCGAACTGGTTTCGATGGTCTTGGGAATGCCGGAGATGAGATCGCGACCTTTCACGTCAATCGTTTTCACCTCGGTCATCGGATAGGCGCAGCCGACCTCCGTCTTGATCACTTCCGCCGTCCGTTCGCCGATCAGCAGGCTGTATTTGCGCTTCATGTACTGGACAATTTCCTCGTCGATCTTGTCGCCGGCCATGCGCACCGACTTGGCGTACACGATGCCGGACAGCGAGATGACCGCCACTTCCGTGGTGCCGCCGCCGATGTCGACCACCATGGAGCTGGTGGGCTCGGCAATGGGCAGCCCCGACCCGATCGCCGCCGCCATCGGTTCTTCGATCAGATAGACTTCGCGGGCGCCCGCGGATTCAACCGTCTCGCGCACCGCGCGGCGCTCCACCTGCGTAATCCCCGACGGCACGGAAACAATGATGCGGGGGCGCACCAGGGACTTGCGGTCGTGAACGCACAGAATGAAATGCTTGAGCATGGCTTCCGTAATGTCGAAATCCGCGATGACGCCGTCGCGCATGGGACGGATCGCCACAATATTGCCCGGAGTGCGGCCCAGCATGCTCTTGGCCTCATTGCCGACCGCCAGCACCTTCTTGACGCCATGATGATTCTTATGCACGGCAACCACGGAGGGTTCGTTCAACACGATCCCCTTGCCCTTGACATAAACGAGTGTATTGGCGGTTCCGAGATCAATCGCCAGATCATTGGAAAACTTTCCCAGAATATAATCGAATAACATGAGTCCTCCCGAATTCTCCTTGAATATATCGTACTTACCTACAGTTTGGCGTCTATATCGTATTTCAACGGCCTAAGCAACGCCTTTTTAAAATGTATTTGCAATTTGCCCTTCTCTGTAATACTAACGGCCCCAATGACCCCGGTTATGAGTTCCATTACCACTTTCGAGGAGACGCTATGCTGAAATTTTTCCGCAAACATGCGCGAGGCTGGTTCATGCTGGTCTTTATGGGCATCATCATTTTTGTTTTTGTCCTGTATTTCGGCACGGACCGAAGCATGCAGACCGCCAACGCTCTGGCCGTCGTTGACGGCTACGTGGTCACCGAATCCGAATACTACAATGAATACTCCAAAATGACGGATATGGTCAAAGCGCGCTACGGCGGCGCGCTGACGGCGGACATGCTCAAGCAAATGGACCTGAAAAAAATGGCTTACGACAACCTGATCAACCGTCAGGTCATCATCGCCAGGGCCAAAGACATGAAGATGCAGGTATCCGAAGACGAACTGAAGCAGATGATCATGGCCATGCCCGCCCTGCAGACGGACGGGAAATTCGACAACGACAAATATAAGCAGCTTCTGCGCTACAACCGGATGACCGCCGAAGATTTTGAGGCCGGCCAGAAAGTCAGCCTGGCGGCCGGCAAAATCGAAGCCATTATTCTCGAGGGAATCAAGGCCTCCGACCAGGAAGTGCTGGATCTGTACACCCTGCAGAACCAGAAGATCAATCTCAGCTTCATAGTTGTCGCAGGCTCCGATGTCGCGGGAAAAATAAAACCGACCACCGGCGATCTGGAAAATTATCTCAAGAAAAACGGCAATGCGTTTCGTGTTGCCGAACAGGCCAAAATTCAATATCTGTATTTTGCGGGCAATGCCTTTGCCCCGGCCGAAATCAGCGCCGCCGACATCCGGGATTATTACAACCGGCACAAAGACAGTTACAAAGGCAAAGACGGCAAGCCCCTGGCGCCGGAGCTGGCCGCGCCGATGATTGCCCGGGATCTGAAGCAGAGCCGCGGCATGCAGGAAGCCTATCTGGAAGCCAAAAAAGCGCACGACACCATCTACCAGGAGGAAAACTTCGAAGACTACGCGGCAAAACACAAACTGAAAATTCAGACGGTTGATTTTTTCCCGATCAACAAACCGCCGCAGGCGCTCGCGTCCGTCAAGGATCTGGCGCAGGAGCTGGCCTCTCTGCAGCGAAAAGACATCAGCAAAGTCCTGAGCACCGACCATGGTTACTTCGTCATCCGCCTGGACGACAAAAAAGCCGCCTACACGCCGCAACTCAAGAACATTGAAGCCGACGTCCGGCAGGCCTATCTGAAAAGCGAGCAGGAAAGATTGGCTGCCCAGGAAGCTGAGAGCCTCCTGGAAAAACTGCGCAAGGGCGAGAGCCTGGAAAAGCTGGCTGCGGCAAAAGGCCTGAGAATCCAGGAAACCGGCTTCTTCCAGCCCGGCAACGTCATTCCCAAACTGGGCGCAAACCCGGACGCCGTCAATGTGCTGATGTCCCTGTCCATGAACCGTCCTTACCCGGAAAAGCCCATGTCTTTCGGCAACTCGCAGGTCATCCTCAAGCTCAAAGGCCAAAGCGCGCTGGACATGAAGGATTTCGAAGCCAAAAAGGAAATCTACCGGAAAATCGCCATAAACCTGAAGCGGGAGGAAGCGATGAAATCATGGCTGGAGGGAAACAAAGAGGCGCTGATCAAAGAAAAACGATTGAAAATTCACAAAGAAGTAAAGGATTTATAGAAGGCTGAATTTCGGTTTACTGCGTTCCTGAAAAGAAGAAAGGCGTCATTAATCCCTACTCGCTTTGCTCGCGGGATAATTCGACTAACAAGCTTCAGTTCACTGCGTTTCTGAAACTTGACAAGTTCGTAAAAAGTCATCTTGTCCCTCTTTTGTCATGCTGAGCCTGTCGAAGCATGACGTGATATAGAGTACTTACGTTCACCCTTCGACGGGCTCAGGGTGACAGTGGTGATTTTTTACGGGTTCATCAAACTTGAGTCTCATTAAAAAGGGAAGAACCGGCGTTCTTCCCTTTTTATGTTTGGTGGAGCTGAGGAGGATCGAACTCCTGACCTCTTGAATGCCATTCAAGCGCTCTCCCAGCTGAGCTACAACCCCAATAGATTCCCCGAGAATTCGCCTGCCCCTTAACATGCCCCTCCCCGGCTGTCAACAGTTTTTCAGCTTGACTTTTGGCCTTCCGTCTATATAATCGCGCCCGTGCCGGAGTGGTGAAACTGGTAGACGCAGGGGACTCAAAATCCCCCTTCCCTTGCGGAAGTGACGGTTCGATTCCGTCCTCCGGCACCATGTAAAATCAAAGGGTTGAACGTTCGGCCAGCCCTTCTTTTTTACCTTCAACATCGCAGACGGCCTGATGGGTCCTTTTGACAAGGGGATCGGCGGCGACAATATGGCGGTGAGGGTCAGACACCCAGGTAGTCCCGAAGTTTTTGTACGGCCTGGCGATGCTTGGCTGGGGCCATGCGGCCGATGTTCAGGAGCTTCCACTGAACAGCCGGCAGGTTCTGAACCCCTTCCAGACCAAGCAGGTCCCATTGCGGCTTTCCTTCCTTGACCGATAGAAGAAATTGCCGCTCCGCTAGTGTCAGATCCTGGGCGATTCTGGCAATCAGCGTTTTTCTCGCCTCTTCCAGCTCCTCGCAGGTCACCGCCACAAAGGCCATATCGCGAAATTCGGTCTCGAAGACCGGCCGGGTATCGATCAGACCCGGGTTGAGAAGCTCCACCAGGGGCCGGTCGTTGCAGATCAGGTACACGATAAAGGCCTTGCGCAGGGTGTCGTCTAAAATCTCCTGCCGGAAAAAAAGCAGTACGTCGAAGAGGTCCCGCGGGTGCTGGCGGTCCAGGGCGGCGCAAAACTTTCCCGCGTAGAGTTCCGGCTCCGCAAGGGTGCGGCACTCCACGGAGAGTTCAAAAGCGCTCCGAGCCTTGGGGGTGAGGATCCGGCGTTCCGGGGGGAAGAGCGAGCCACGCATGACCAGGTTCGGCTCGATCTTGATGGTCGCTTCCCCGCGCCGCACCGAGCAGCCGCTCCAAAGGTCCGCCCCTTTGAGTCGCTTGGGGTGATCTTCGCCCCGGGGATTCGGGTTTCCACCTCATGGGCGATCCGGACCAGGGCGGCGCAGAGCGCGCGGAGGGATTCCTCCCGCTCTGCAACGGGCAGATAGACCAGGTCGATATCGACGGAAAGGCGCGGGAAGTCCCGGACAAAGAAGTTGATGGCCGTCCCGCCCTTCAGGGCGAAGGCGGCCTCCCGATCGACCAGGGGCAGGACCCGCAGGACCAGTTCCGCCTGGCGGAAGTAGATGCTGTCCATCATGGGGACGCCTCGTTGCGGTCCACAGGCACGGTGATCTGGTATCTCGCATCGTACCGGCCCTTGGGGACGATCATCCGCTTGCCCTTGCCCAGATCGACCTTGCCTGGATCCAGCTTCGCAAACCAGTCATGGCCGTGTCGCTCGGCTAGATATAGGAAGAGCCGCTTCACCTTCACAGAGCCACAGGCTTCGAGCAGCGGCTGGACCACCTCCGGCCGCAGCGTGGCAAGGTTCCCCATAACCTGCAAGGCCTCGTCGAAGCCGACCTCCTTGGGCACCAGGTGCAGCATCTCCAGCATGGCCAGCTCCGGGGCCGCCATGCGGACCCGAAAGGCCTTTTCCGCAAATTCCGTAAAGGCCGCGGGCAAAGCAGCAGGAAAGAGGTTCGTCCGCACGACCGTAAACGCGACTCCGAACCGCACGCCCCTAAACCAGGCCGGAAGGACAAGGCCCCGCGGGCCGTAGAGAAAAACCCGCGGTTGCCGCGCCGCGAGGTAGTGGGCATAGCCTTTCAGCTCGAGCGCCGTCTTTCCACCCGCATGGACCGGCAGGTTGAGCTGCGTCTGGAGGGCGTACAGACCGCCTAGCCACTCCACCTTGTCTCCGGGGCGTATGTAGGCCCCTCGGCCGAAGGGCTCCAACCAGCCGCTTTTCTTATACTTGCCCAAAAGGTTCCGGCTGAATCCAGAATAAGCAAGAAAAGACGTTGTGCCGGGAGTTCCCATGATCCACTGACCGATAAGGCGGTTTATTTTTGTCTTGTTTTGAGTATCCATGGTTGTCTAAAAGCCATAATTTTAAACTACTGTCAAGCTGTAAGTTTGAAAATATCTATTTTGGGATACCTCAGCTCTCCTTTTCACAATATTTTTAAACTTGGTGCTGACCACATGACCCGGCAAACTTACGCAAAAATTCTTGACAAGCGTCGGTACAATAGTCCATAAGAAGCTCAACTCATCTACCATATGGAGGTAGAAGGAACTCGGGGACCGCCTGCAAGGGCGGTCGCTGTCATTTAGAGCCTTTTTTCGTAACGTCTTCCCAGATCCCTTCAACCCTCTTCCGAATCCACATGGTATGCCGTAATCCAGAACATGGCCCCTAAGTTCGCTATTTAGTTTATCTATTTATCCGGGTCAAGCTGTCCCGAAATCACTGCAATCACGTTAATCACTGAGCGCGTGGCCTCCGAGCACAAAGCTGCATCTCGGAATGTGGCAGTTCTGCGATTTTGAAGGTTTACCGCTAAGTCGAAAGCCGCCTTAGCAAATTTCCTCTGGTAGTCGTGTGAATCTCCCTTAAGGGCTTCTGCAATGAAACTCCCCTCTGTGCCAATAAAAGTGAGACACTTTCCCCCTAATAGTTTAATGTAGGGCGGGGAGGAGAAAAACAGATGGAAAAGAGCAAGCGAGAAGCCATGATGATGAATCTTAAACCAAGAGTTGATGAAATGGAAGGAGGTCGAATTCCTGCTTGTTCTTCTCCAGGAGCGGGTAGAAGACCTTCGGCAGCGGCAGACGCTTGGCGTCCGGCTCACAGGCGAAGCAGTCGGCAGCCTCGAAGAAGGTGAGCTCCCGGACGGTTATTTCACTGGCCAGGCAGAACTTCTTGAGCTTGCCCTTCCGGAAGAAGGTGACCACGGCGTCTGACCCGGCATCTCCGCCGGTCGGCCAGGCCCGGCCGGAACGGGCCTTCTTGGGCAGGCGCTTGACCCGCTCGAACAGGCCGGGATCGTTGTCGCGGATGTCGCGGATCTTCTGCAGGTACTCCAGCTCCGACCGTTCGCCCTCGTCCTCCCCCTCCAGGTTCTTTCTGTCGTTCAGTTGCGAGAAGAGCCGGTCGCCGAAGAGCTCGTGGCTGGTGACCTCCTCTTCTTCGGTCAGGTATTTGGAATCCTCACCGAGGGTGTCGTGGAAGGCCTGGATCTTGGCCTTGACGCTGGCCTCCAGACCCAGGTGCAGGTCGGACTGGGCGGTGGGGAAGAAATTGAACACGTGGACCTTGTCGTGGGCGGCACCGACCCGGTTGACGCGACCCACCCGCTGGAGCACGCGGGTCGGGTTCCAGGGGAGGTCGTAGTTGATGACGATGTTGGAGCGGTGGAGGTTGATCCCCTCCGCCAGGACGTCGGTGGTGACGAGGATGCGGATGCCATCCTTTCGTCCCTGTTTCCGGTTCGGATCGAAGTGGTCCTTGACGAGGTCGCGCGCAGGCGCCGGCCCGAATTCCACGCCGTCGTAGAAACCTCCCGTGCTGCAGAAGAACATTGCCTCGCCGGGAAATTCCCGCTCCAGCCGGCGGTAGAGGTACTCGCCTGTCTCCTTCGATTCGGTGAAGACCAGGAGCTTCTTGCCCTTGAGAATGGCGTGGCCCCGCAGATCGGTGATGAACTGCTCGATCTTGGGATCGCCGGTGATCCCCATCCAGATTCGCTTGATCTCCTTCAGGAGATTCAGGTCATCGTTCAGCCGGGTGAGGAAATCGTCGGTGAATTCGTCTGCCGTATATTTCTGCACCCGGTCCTGTTCCACCAGATTGAGCAGGGCCTCCTCGTTGTCCTCCTCCAAGAAGTCGTACACATTTACCCGCTTGCTGATGTAGACCTTGCCCTGTTCGATCATGGCAATGAACTTCTCATAGGACGTGATGAAACGCTTGAGCGTGTTGCCGAAGGCGTGGAAGCTGCTCTCCAGGCGCTTGACCAGGATGCCTTTCATGAATCCGCCGATGTTGCGCTGAGACTGTAGCTCCAGAGGGTCGAGCTGCTTCTTCAGGTAGAGCAAGGGCGTGTAGCGGGCATAGCAGAACTTCTTGAGAAGCTCGATGGTGGCATTGAAGATCCGCTCCTGCCGGGCGTCGAAGGTGTAGATCAGGCGCTGGGGATCGCCCAACTCGGGGAAGGAGAGCCCCTGTTTGCTTATGTCGTTTTTGAAAAAATTGACGACCTCTGAACGGGTGCGGCGGACCATGACGTATTTGAGCACCTTTTCCCGGACGTCCCGCGAGACGTCCTTGATCTCTTCCGCATACCCGGGATCCGTCTTGGCATACCGGTCCAGGCGGGTTTTGAGACCGGCGAAGAACTTCTCCAGATCGGCAACCCCGGGGATTGTGCTCTTCTTGGGGATCTGGAAGAGCTTAAGCTGGCTGTAGATGTCCTCCACGGTGTTGTTGAGCGGCGTGGCCGAAACGAGAATCACTTTCTTGCCGAAACAAATCTGGTGGAGCTTCTCGTATCCCTGTGTCACTTCGTTGCGGAATCGGTGTGCCTCGTCGATGAAGATGAAATCGAACTTGGCTGCCCCTTCTTTGATGACATGATCGAGCTTTCCCAGGGACTCCACCTTGTAACCGCGGATACCGAATTCGAAGAAGGTCTCCTCCCAGTAATCCTTCAGCACCGGCGGGCAGATAACCAAAATTTTGCCCCGGAGCTGCTGGGCGAGCATGGCGGATATGTAAGTCTTGCCGAGGCCGACCACGTCGGCGAGAAAGACGCCGTTGTAAGCGTCGAGGATCTTCTTCGCGGCAATGACCGCCTGCTTCTGGTAGTCCAGGTCCATGAAGCCTTCCGGGAGATACGTTTCAAAATCCTCGTCGATGTTGATGTCCTCCCGGAAGTGCTCATAAAGGAACTTCAGGTAGAGGTGGTAGGGAGTGATCTCGTCGTTGAGCCAAGTCTTGTCGTGGATGGTATCCACGTACTCATGGGAGAGATCGACCGCGTCCTTCCAGAGCTCCTCGAATCGGGCCAGGGCGAATTCCACGTCCGCCCGGTTTTTCAACTCCACGTTGAACTCCCGGTTGGCGATGAGCCCCGCCTCGGAGAAGTTGCTGGAACCGGTGATCACCCGGCCGAAATCGCGGTCGTCCTCGCCGAATCGGCTGATATAAACCTTGGCGTGAAGGTTGCCGCTGGGGTAGGCCTTGATCTCCATCTTACCGGAGCGCAGGAACTCGATGAACTTGCGGACACCCAGTTCGGTCTCGTAGCTGTCCGGGGAACAGTCCATCTCTTCGGTAACTGCCGAGGAGAAGATTTCTTTTGTTCGTTTGTGGGATTCGAAATCCAGTGCAGACTGAGTCTGGAAGGCGTCGATGATCTCGAAGGCCTGACGATCGACATTCAGGCCGACGAGGATGCGGATCTTGTCGATAGAGGGCCAGAACTTTGCAATAAATGAAGTTGGCTGGCAAGATGCGCGTCGGCCATTTGGAATGACCGCCACGCCCCTGTTCACAAGCTTTCTGACCAGGCGGGTGGTCGGTTCTTCAAGGCTGAGGATCCTCTGGACATCTTCCAGCCTGATTTTTGAACTAGCCCATCATCGAGGATGAGGAAGCGGCAACGGTGGTTGGCGAAGATACCATCCCTATTGGGCTTCCCATGGATTGAAGACCTTTGTCCGGCAGCGCTCCATGTCTTTCACGTTGCGCGTGACAACGATAAGGTCATGGACATTGGCAGATGCGGCAATCAGGCTGTCAACGACAGGCAGTTTTTCTCCCAGCCTCTCCGCTTCCCCAAGCATCGTTCCCCAAGCCATGGAGATTTCTGCGTCGATCTCCAAGAGACGTGAACCGAATCGTTGTACAAGATCGTTTGTGACCCAGGATTGCAGTTTTTCTCTTCTGTCACCGTTCGGGAGCTTGTTGATCCCTTTAATGATCTCACCGAGGGTCAGTACGCTCAAATACATCTTGCTTTCATCGCCGGTATCCATCCACCGAATCACCGAAGGATGGGGCTCCTTCTTTACCAACTCCGAGATCACGCAGGTATCCAGGAGGTATTTCATAGGTGAACCTCGCGGGACACATCCTTGCTTCTCTCGAGATCGAGATCTGTGCCGTAAAGTGGCGATTGCCTGAGAAATTCACGCAGCGACGTGCCGGGGCGTGTGATATTTTGGAATTCCTCAAAAGATACAACAACCACGGCAGGCTTGCCGCGCAATGTGATGGTTTGTGGACCCTCGCGAAGCGCGTGTTCCACTACTTGACTCAAACGGCTTTTCGCCTCCTGCAATTGCCAGGAGGGGTCCTTTTTTTTTGTATTTGTTCTCGTCATAGCGGCTTCTCTTCCTGTCTAGTCTGACCAGTCATTTTGATTTCTCATATCATAGGGCGTCTTATGGCCGCAACAACATTTTTCAACGCGCCCACAGGCATAAACGAATCTTTCCCCAAGTCGCAGTCCAATATTGGAGAGCTTGCAGAACCCTATAAATCCATTGCTTTTGTCATACAGGAGTAGGTTTGTGTCCAGTATTATCAAATATTTCCTGGATTCCCGCCTTCGCGGGAATGACCTACAATGGAGTCGTGCAAACGTCTCTATTGTTATCCAATGCGGAAATGAACACCCATGAAATCTCTGCGATATTCGTTTTGCTATTTCAAAATTTGTCAATTCTCCTGCGGCATCCGCTCCTGGTAATAATGCGTGATATCGAATGCCGCGTAGTCCATCAGCAGCATGATGCGCATCAGGCTGTCCACGGCCTGCTGATGCGCCAGCGCGTTGACGAACGTCCGCTGAAATTCGTCATGAAGCCACATCTGGCGGCGCATGACATTGAGGGCATAAATGGCCTCGTGCAGGGGAATGCCCTGTTGACGGCAGGTTTCCGCGTACTGCCGAAAAAATTCGCGGCCTTTTTCAAAGCGTTCGGGATCGAAAAGAAGGGTTCTCAGGTGGCTGTAAAATTTAATCGCCTGCGGCATTAATTTTTCCTTGGGGATGTTATGATAATAAACCGTCTGCTTGTCCTTCCTCACGGTCGCGGCCCAGTTTGCAGCGATTTCCACCACATTGGACTCCAGGATATCCAGCAGCTTAATCGATTCCAGTTTGTCGCGCTTCATCAATTCCTGATATTCCCGCGTCACATCATAGGAGGCGTAATCAAAGAGCAGAATGGTGCGGTTCAGGGTATCCAACGCCTGCTGCTGGTTGATGAGGGAGCTGAAGATCATCTGAAACTCGGCATAAAGCCAGATGTGCCGGCGCATCAGAATCAGGGCGTAGACCATCTCGGCCATGGGAATGCCCAGGGCGTAGCAGTCCACGGCGTAGCTCCTGAAATATTTCTGGACCTCTTCCGAAATTTTTTCATGAACAAACATTTTGCTGAAGTTCCGATAGAACTGAACGCACTGGAAAATGATTTTCTGTTCGTTCAGATTTTTATAGGTCGGCGTTTTGGCGTTGTTTTGCACATCCAGGGCCCATCGTTTGGCCATTTTCTCCGCATGCTGTTCCGCCAGTTCCACATATTTCAGGGTATAGGTTCTCATCATCCATCTCCTTTCTTTTATGGATTCGGCTTTGATTCCTTCGTCATTCCACTCTGGCCGCGCTGCCGGATGAGCTTTTTTACAAAGACCTCTTCACGCTCCATTTCCTCAATCCTGTCGGTGATGTACTTCTTCGACTCCTCATGCTGGGGAATAAAGATCTTCTCCAGAGCGTTGACGCGCCGCTGCACCTTCTTCAATTCCCTGGAGAGCATCATGACGGACTTGGTCATGGTCGCATACTCGGCAAGGGTGAGCAGCGTTTTTCGGGATTGATCTCTCGCTTCGTCATAGGCGGCGGTGGTTTGAGGCAGCGTGAAGGCAGGATGGGGATTTTTGAGCCGAAGCCGGATCACCGGCATCCGGAGGCCCATGAGTTTTGTAAAATCCGTCCGGAGGAAATAGCTCCTCACTTCCGAGCAACTCTGCCGGGACGCCACATCGGACCCCATATCCACAGCCGCGCTGCGATAAGCCCCGTAGAGCTGATTCAAACCCTGCTGGAATTCGGCCTCGATCCTGCGAATTTCAGCGATCTTCCGCACAATCTCAATGGCCAGAATTTCCCGCTTCTGATTGAGAAGGTCGTACCCTTCATAGGCAAAGGCCAGGTCTTCCTTGAGCCTGCGCAGGGATGATTTCGTCGGGGGCAATTCTATTTTCGGCATAATTTCATCACCGGCTTGCCGTCGTTTAATTCCCTCCCTCCACGGAAGGGATTGGAGGAGGGTGAAAATAACATTCCCCCTCCCCGCAATCCCCGCCCGCCGGGGGCGGGGAAGTTCTCATCAGGGAACGGCTGTCGGCCTCGCGCCACCTTCAGGGGGTCAGGTGGTTAGGTGCTAGGCAATCGCGACCGTTCCCTGCATCCCCCGATTCCGGATCGAGCGTCCCGGGCCCGGAATAACATCAAAACGAAATTCTCTTTACGCGCTTGCGGCCTCGGGCATGTAGTATTTCTGGATGTCCTCCCTCGCAATGCGGTACAACTCGTCGCGCGGCAGGAGCGAAAGCATCCGCCAGCCGATATCCAGCGTCTGTTCAATCGAGCGGTTCTCCTCGTAATCCTGCCGCAGAAAAATCTCCTCAAAGGCCGTCCCGAATTTCAGATAAACTTTATCCAGATCGGAAAGCTCCTCCTCTCCGACAATCGCCGCCAGCGCCCGGATGCGCTTGACTTTCGCATACGAGGCGAAAAGCTGGGCGGCCACCTGGCCGTGGTCCTTCCGCGTCCGCCCTTCCCCGATGCCGTCTTTCATCAGCCTGGAGAGCGACGGCAGGCCGGCAATGGGCGGATAGATTCCCTTGTTGAAAAGCGCCCGCTCCAGAACGATCTGCCCTTCGGTGATGTAGCCGGTCAGATCGGGAACGGGATGGGAAATGTCGTCGCTGGGCATCGTCAGGATCGGCACCTGCGTAATGGATCCCTTGCCCCCTTTCAGCCGTCCGGCGCGCTCATAGACGGAGGCCAGATCGCTGTACAGATAGCCGGGATAGCCTTTGCGCGAAGGAATCTCGCCGCGAGAACTGGACAGCTCCCGGAGCGCTTCGCAGTAATTGGTCATGTCGGTCAGGATGACCAGAACGTGCATTCCCTCCTCGAAGGCCAGATACTCGGCCAGCGTCAAAGCCGTGCGCGGGGTCACCAGCCGCTCGATGGAGGGTGAATCGGCCAGGCTCAAAAAGATGGCGGAGTGCGTGAGCACGCCCGATTCTTCCAGCGAATCGATGAAGAACCGGGCCACGTCGAACTTGACGCCCATGGCGGCAAAGATGACGGTGAATTCCTCCTCGGCGGTGAGAATCCTGGCCTGCCTTGCAATCTGCGCGGCGATCCGGTTGTGCGGCATGCCGCTGCCGGAGAAAATCGGGAGCTTCTGCCCCCGGATCAGCGTGTTCATTCCGTCAATCGCCGAGATGCCCGTTTGAATGAAGTCCCGCGGATATTCCCGGCTCCAGGGATTGATCGGCAGGCCGTTGACGTTCATCATCCGATCCGTAATCACCTGGGGGGCGCCGTCGATGGGCCGCCCCAGGCCGTCATACACCCGGCCCAGCATGTCGCGATCCACGGGAATTTCGAGGGCACGGCCCACAAAGGTGACCCGGGTGCCTTTTACCGAAAGCCCGCTGGTGCCTTCATACACCTGGACGACGGCTCTCTGTTCATCCACCTCCAGCGTCTGACCGGTGCGCAGCTCGCCAGACGCGTCCCGGATTTCCACGATATCGCCGTAGCCGACGCCTCGAATCCCATCGACAAAAATCAGCGGTCCTGCGATTCCGGACAGATTGGTGTATTCGATTTCCGCGGACATATTACGCTCCTTTCGACGGCGCTGAAAGCGAGGCAAGCTTCTGTTCCAGCCGGTTCATATACTCGTCGATTTTTCCGATGTCCTGGTTGGAAATTTCCGATTTCAGCCGCACCAGACGGGACGCCTCTTCCAGCGCGGCAATCTCCTTCACGCTCACGCCGGCGCGCACTTGCTCCAGGCCTTTCTTATAAAGGAGAAGCAGGCTCGCCAGGATTCTGAGCTGCTTTTCGGGGCTGCAGAATTTATCCTGGGGGTCGAAGGAGTTCTGCTGCAGGAAGGCGTTCTTGACCGATTCGGCGCAGAAAAGAATATATTGCTCTGCGGGCGGCAGCGCGTCGCTTCCGACCAGCTTCACCACCTGCTCGAGCCGGTGATCCTCGAGCAGGATATTCATCACTTCATTCCGGGTGGTCAGCCACTGCGGATCGAGATTTTTCCACCAGTCCTCGATGTCGGAGAGGTATTCGGTATAGCTGTCGATCCAACTGATGGAAGGATAGTGGCGCGCGTCGGCCAGCGTCTTGTCCAGCGCCCAGAAGCACCGCACAAACCGCGAGGTATGCTGGGTGACGGGCTCGGAGAAATCTCCGCCGGGGGGCGACACGGCGCCGATGATGGTAATGTCGCCGTCTTTTCCCGAAAGCGTTTCCACCAGTCCCGCCCGCTCGTAAAACTCCGCCAGCCTCGTGGCCAGGTACGGCGGAAATCCCTCCTCGGCGGGCATGTCGCCCAGACGGCTGGCCAGTTCGCGAAGGGCCTCCGCCCAGCGCGAGGTGGAATCCGCCATCACGGCCACGCTGTAACCCATATCGCGGTAATATTCCGCGATGGTCACGCCGGTGTAGATGCTGACTTCGCGCGCCGGCACCGGCATATTGGATGTGTTGGCGATCATCACCGTCCGTTCGATCAGCGGCCGGCCGTTCCGTTCGTCCACCAGCTTCGGAAAGTCCGTCAAGACATCCGTCATCTCGTTGCCGCGCTCGCCGCAGCCGATGTAAACGATGATGTCCGCGTTGCACCACTTGGCCAGCGCATGCTGGGTCATGGTCTTGCCGGTTCCGAAGCCGCCGGGGATGGCCGCCGTGCCGCCGCGGGCGATGGGGAAAAACGTGTCGATGACCCGCTGGCCGGTAACGAGCGGAATGAACGGTTTCTTTCTCGTTTTGCTGGGGCGCGGTCTGCGCACCGGCCAGTAGGCGGCGAGCTTTCCTTCGTAGGCGCCCGCGTCCGTATCGATCAAATAGATGGGTTCTTCAATCGTGTAAGACCCGGCCGGGGCGATGCGGGTCAGCGTGCCGGAAACGCCGGGAGGAACCAGCAGCCGGTGCAGCACCAGCGGGCTTTCCTGAACTTCGCCCACCAGGGCTCCCTCACCGACCTTTGCGCCGGATGACACAAGCGGTTTGAAATTCCATTTCGCTTTCGCATTCAGGGGAGAGAGCTTGATCCCCTTCCGGATATAACTGCCGCACGCCTCGGAGATCCCGACCAGGGGCCGCTGAATTCCGTCGTAGATGCTGGCGATCAGGCCCGGCCCCAGAAGGACGGAAAGCGGCCGGCCGTAGGAAATCACCTCATCCCCCGGCTTCAGGCCCGTATTGTCTTCATACACCTGAATGATGGCGATTTCCTCCGCCAGGCGGATCACCTCGCCGATGAGGCGGTCCGGTCCAACCTCGGCGATGTCGTACATCCGGATCCCCGAAAGCCCCACGGACTTGACAATCGGGCCGTTGACCGAAATCACTTTTCCCGTCAGCAGTTTTTCCATGTTCACTCCTGAAAAGCCGCCCCGCGCCGGTTCAGGGCGCCGGACCGCAGGCAACGATGGAAAGCGGCCGGACCGTTATCGGGTCACGGATTCCTTCCCCTCCGTTCTGTCCTGCAGAACCTGCAGGACCTTTCGCCGAATCTGCAAAGCCTTCCGGAAATAAATTCTTTCCAGCGTGCGATTGAAAATGCGTCCCCGGGCAGAATCCACCACCAGGCAGCCGCCCCACCCGATCGCGGCATCGGCCTCAATGCGAATCTGCCGATGGTCCCCTGCGATACGGAGAGCCTCGTCAATCTCGTTTCCGTAAACTCCGTCGTCCGGTGCAAGCCGCACTTCCACATTTTCGGGAATTTGCGCGGCGGCGCCGGCTGCCGCATCCATGAGAAATTGCCGGTAGCGCGGATGGCTCCGGATCCCTCTCATCACATCCTCGACAATCCGTTGAATGAATCGCTCCACCGTGGTCAGCTTGAGCTTTTTTCTCTCCAGAACGGCTCTGTTTTCCAGCCGGGAAAGCTCCTGATCCATGCGCGAACGCGTTTCGGCTTCCATCGTTTTGCGGAAACGCTCAATCTCCGCCGCATAATCCTCGTCCAGCCGCCCAAGCTCGCGGGCTTCCTTCTCGCGGATTTCGGCAATCATTTCCTCCGACGCCCGTTTGATGGAATTTTCCAGGGAGGTGTTGTCCATATTCAATCCTTCTTTGTGTCGGGAACGGTTTCAAACCGTTCCCGACAGTGATCCGGCGATGATGCTCACAACGATATCCCCAGGGCCTCCTCCACGTACGCCATCACCGATCCGCGGAAGCCTTCCGGGTCGTCCATGCCGGGAATCTCGACCACCACCGGGGACGGCCTGCCCAGGTTGATTTCCGCAATGCGCTCCCCGAGTCCGGAAGCCAGCGCGCCGGTGATGAGCACCACTCCCGCGTCTTTTTTCCCGACGATTCTTTCGAGCGCGGCGGCGGCCCGTGAAGGCTCCGCCACGACGCCCTCCACGCCGGCCAGACGAAAAGCGCTGACGGTATCCATGTCTCCGATCATGTAAATTTTTTCCATATTACAGTTTATTCAGGATCATGATGGCGATAATCAGTCCGTAAATGGCGATGCCTTCCGCCAGCCCGAGAAATACCAGGGTGCGGCCCATCAGTTCCGGTTTTTCGCTCACCGCCCCGATGGCCGCGGAGCCGATCTTGGCCACCGCATAGCCGCTGGCCAGACAGGCAAACCCCACGGCCACCCCCGCGCCGATGTAAGCCAGCCCGATCGCTTCCGCGAGCGCTTTGACCGGGCTTGCCTCGGACGCCCATCCCATGGCCGGAAATAGACTCCACAGGGCGTACAGGAAAATCGCCCCCATCAGAAACGCCAACTGCCTGCTCCTGGTCATTTCACACCTCCGATGCTTTTGCCGGTAACGTAAACGGGGAAAAGACCACCCCGTCTCCCTTGAAAAACTTGCTGAAAAACTCGTAATATTCGAGACGCAAGGACTGAATACCGCAAATCAGTCCCTCGAAGCCGATGATGAAAATATTGCCGCACACGATGATGATGACGGCGCCTACGGATTTCAGGGACGGGTCGGCCATCCCCGCAAGCGTATAGGTGACAATGCTCAAGCCCGCGTGCGAAAGCGCAAAGGCGCCCACGCGGATAAAGGAAATGGTATTGGCAAAAAGACCCAGCGCAATCTCCACCACCTCCATGATGGTTTCAACGATGTATTCCGATGGGCTGTGCGGTTTGGCTTTTTCCAAAAACAACACACCCAGCAGGCCGCGCAGCGAAAAGATCATCAGGGGAAGGACCATAAAAATCCCCAGCGCCCATAAGGCGGGAGGCTGACCGGTCTTCAGGTACTGCAGGACGAATACGACGGCAGCCGCGTAAACGACGAGGATGGCCAGCCCCCGCTTCTCCAGGAGGGCTTCGGAATAATCCGCATTGACAAAACTGTTGATGATGTTGAGGCAAAGGCCGACCAGGATAAACACCACGCCCATCATGATGGTGAAGAAAAACAGGCGCATGATCTGAGCCGTGGGGTGAAACCACAGAGCGGGCAGGAGGTGCTCGCTGGAAAAAACACTGCCGTACAGCAGACCGCAGACGGCCGCCGAGCCGCCGCAGGCCAGAAGAATACCTCCCGCCTGGGCCAGTTCTTCGCGGGCTTTCTTCTGACCGAATTTTTTCAGCAGCCAGCCGCACAGCATCAGCACGATGCCCTGGCCGAGATCGCCGAACATCAGTCCGAACATCATGACATAGGTAACGGCCGCAAGCGGCGTGGGATCCAGCTCGTTTGAAGAGGGCATCCCCATGGTTTTGACGAGCAGCTCAAAGGGCCGGAACAGCCACAGGTTTCTCAATCGGACAGGGGCGTTGGCGTCCTTCTGCTCCGACACGACAAACCCGCCGCCGCAAACCTCCTTCATGATTTCCATGAGGATTGCCTTTTCCTTTGCGTCCACCCACCCCGTGAGAAACATGGCCCGCGATGAAATCACGGACAGGCGTATGGCTTTGAGGACTTCCTCATAGGCCCGGTAATCGGCGTTCATCCGCCGGAGAAACTCTCCTTTTTCCTCTTTCAGGCGGTTGACGTAGGCATCCAGCGCCGCAAGACGCCGCCGCAAAATATCCGCGCGCTTTTCCAGCGCAGCGGAAGAAATAGTCCGGACATCCTTCGCTTGGTCGGCAAATCCGTTTTCCTTCAGAAACTGCATCATGTCGGCGGCAAAAGCCGGCAGGGCCATCCCGAACACAAAGCGCCCCGTCCTGACGATCATAAAACGCTCGTCGGACGGAACCAGCCAGTCGGTCTGTTCCACCGTCCCGAAGACCGTTTGAAGAATGCCCGGTTTTTTCAGCATTTCCGCGTCGATGCCCATGCGCTCCAGCGCCCGGGCGTATTCAATGTCCCGTGCCAGAATTTCCCGCTGATCCCGGATTTTTGTCTGAAGCCGCAGCGCGCGCTCCAGCTTTCTTTTCACGCCGGAAGCCTCCGCTTCATCCTGCGCCGTATTCACCAGCCTGGCCTCCCCTCCGCGCTCATCCGGCTCCAGATGCAGGGCGGCAAGAGTATAAGCGGTTGCCGAAAGGATCTCGCGGGTCAGCGACTCCTCGCCCTGCAGTCCTCCGTCCGCCAAGGAATCTTTCTCGTGAAAACGGGCAAGATGAACGAGTCCCGCCTTCCCCAGCGCAAGATAAACCCTGCGCTGATGTTCTTTGTCGAAAGCGATCGTTATTTTCCGGATATCCGATTTTACAAACATACCCGACCTCACGCTTCACAGATCATTCTGCGGATGATCTCGTCGGCGCCAAGCCCGTAGCGCCGGCCGTCGATGATTCGAAAAAGATTTCGAATCTGGTAATACAGAAGCCACAGATAGGAGACCACGCAGTAGATGGAGTGAAAATCCCGGTGGAACGCGCGGGAAATCCATGCGTAGTAGGTCTGTTCAAGATAATGTTCGACTTCCGTGACGGAGGGTTCCTGCCCCGTATCTTTCCTTTTCTGCTCGAGATAGGCCGAAAGCGCGTCCTGTTCCAGACCGACCCGGTACCAGGCGCTGCCTCCGTAAAGCGCCTGAAACTTATCCATGTAGAACCGGACTTTTTCCTGCGGGAGGCGGTGATGCACGCCGAGCCGGTACGACCAGATCAGCGTCATCACGGCCAGCCTTTTGAGCATCATTTCGCGAAATTCCGCGGCGGCGGAACCGACAAGCAATTCGGCGGATCGGTAAAGATTCCGGGCGGTGCAGTCATCCAGGTGAACCACCAGCTGCCGGTAGCCGGAAATGGCCCTGAACGTCTCGTCCTGATAAATGCCGGCCAGAAGGGTTTTGACGTCGTCAAGCGACAGCCGCTCTTCCAGCAGCCCCCTGTCCAGTGCAGCAAAGGGACCGATATTGTACCACTGGCGGAAACTGTGATGGCCCGCCGCCGTCGCCAGAAGAATCTTGGCGTTGTGCGCCTCATACTGGCGGAGATGGGCGATAAAAAACGGCGTATATTTTTCATGGGCCGCGACCAGAGGGAAGATCGGCGCAATCTGTTCCTCGAAGAGCTTCTCCTTGGCCTGTATCGGATCCTGAATTCCGGAGACATGTCCGGGCAGCGTCTCCGGCTCACGGATCATCAGGATATAATCCCGAAGGGAGAAGAGGCGGCTTTTCATGGCGTATATCCGCGTGTGGATATTGGGCACATCGGCGTAATTTCGCATCCTTTTCTAACCCTCGAACAAGATGGAAATAATCTCTTCTTTGATGGTTTGCGCCAGAACCTGGTTTTGAAACGGAATTTCGCAGTCTCTTTGAAAAGCGAGAGAAGCCTCCTCGGTCTGCCTTTTGGCTTCTTCCATTGCTTTTGTCAGCCGGAGCTTCTCCGCGGCGGTAATTTGGGCAAACGCCCTGGTTTTCTGATCTTCAAGACTTTGTTTGCGGGACTCGATGTTGTTTGCATACTCCTGCCGGACCTGCTCGACATCCGCAGAACACTGTCTTTCAATGGCAACAATCCGGGTGATCAATTCATCCATGCCTGCACCCCACTGATTTGCCTGCTGAATAGTTGACGTTTGTTTTTTCTTCTGCCTGAATCGATCCGGATGAAAACCGTACCGCTGGACTTTGCGCCCGAGAGATTTGCGTGTTTGCTGTGTTGGTTGAAATTATAACGGTTCAAATTTTACATGTCAACGAAAATATAGACAAATGTAAGGATAAGGATGCTCCGATTTTACCTTGCCGCACCGCATCCCCGTGCAAAGATTTGATTTGCGCCAAAGCGGCTGGTCAGGGTAAAAAGAAAAACTTTATTTCGGGAGTTTAAATGGAAGAATACGTTCACGTTCCCAGCGGCGGGGAAATCAGCTTCATGGCCGTCACCCTGAAGGTGAGCGCCGAGGGATGTCTGGCCTGCGGCAATCGGCAGCTTCTGTATGTCGAGGGGATAACCACCGTCGGAAGCGTCTGCTGCGGTGCGGTGGAGTGCCGTGTCATTTATGTTCCCGGGTTCATCGTCTCCCGGCATTGCAAAAGGGATGAAGCGTCGGGGCATTCTGTAAGCCGGGTGGAGCCGGTTACGGATCCGGCCACGCTTGAAGAGGTGAAGAAGCTGCTCTTCAAAACCTTCCCCTCGTCTCTTTTCCTTTTGGCCTGAAAAAAACTGTGCGCCACCCTGGCGGCTCGAGGGAAAACGCCGCGCAACCCAGGAGGCTGCACTGCAAGCGCAACGATACGGCTATTGCGCGGGCAGCCTTCTTAGAGGTGGTTCTCACGCCGTGTATTTCATTACCTTTTCAATCCCGCGGGAGCCACCTTGTAGTGCTTCAGGAAATCAAAAAATGCTTTATGATGCGCGCGAGGTTCAAACGACTTCAGGCAAATCAGATAAAACCGGCGTTCGATGCGGCAGGACGCCAGCGGAATTTCGAGCAGCATCCCGGAAGCGAGTTCTCTTGCCACGGCGTGCGCGGACAAAACGGAAACGCCCAGACCCGCCAGAACCGCCTCCTTGATGGCCTCGGAGCTGCCCAGTTCGCCGCAGATGTTGAAGTCCGCAAGGCGAACGGCCTTTTGTTCTTTCATATACAATTCAAAAACATCGCGTGTGGCCGACCCTTTTTCCCGCAGAACAAAAGGCTCCGCCATCAGTTCGGAAACGGAGACAGACCCCTTTTTTGCCCAGCGGTGATCCGCGGCAACCACCAGAATCAGCCGGTCATGCCAGACGGGCTGGCCGGCCAGTTTTGCGTTTTGAGGGCTTTTCCCGATGCAGCCGATTTCCACCTCCCGATCCAGCACCATGTTCATCACTTCCTCGCTGTCCTCCGTTTTGAGAAAAATCCGGATATCGGGATGCTCCTTTTTGAACGCGCTGATGGCGCGCGGCAGAATGTAGGTGGCCGGAATCGTGCTCGCGCACAGATAAACATCGCCGCCTGATTGTTCTCGGAGTTGATCAATTTTGTCCGCTGCGTCGCGGCGCAGACGGACGATCCTTCGCGCGACGTCGTAAAGAATTTTGCCCTCCGGCGTCAGGGAAACGCCGCCGCTGCCGCGGTTGACCACCTTTACGCCCAGACAGTCTTCCACGTTGCGGATATGCTTGGTCATAGCCGGCTGCGTCAGAAACATGCGCCCGGCCGCGCGGCTGAAACTTCGCTCTTCCACCAGAAAAATCAGCGCTTCCATCTGCTGCAGGGTCAAATTTTTCAGCCGGTCTTCCTTCATGGTTAACTCCATAACATAAATATTCTTTATCCACAAAGCCTACGTCGCCGGAACTCTTTTTGTATCCTTTTTTCACATTTTGGTTACGCCTCTTGACGGTTTATGATAGGGTTCTTTCTCAACGAGCTGTTGCCCAAAGCTATCTCATCAGGCAACAGCAGGTCAAATTCAAACGTCTCCGGAGAAAATCCGGCGGACCCTATTTTACGAAGGAGGAAACCATGAAACTGACAGACATGTTTTCACTGAAAGGAAAAGTGGCGCTGGTAACAGGCGGCGGCAGAGGCATCGGCAAGTTTATTGCCACAGGACTTGCGGAAGCGGGCGCCGATATTATTCTGACCTCGCGCAAAATAAAAAATCTCGAGGCGACCGCCGCCGAACTCATGGCCAACCAGAAAGTGAAGGCCGCAGCCATTGCCTGCGATATGGCCAAGGAAGACACTGTGGAAGCCATGCTGAAGGAAGCCGTGGCCAAATTCGGCCGCATCGATATTCTGGTCAACAACGCCGGGGCCACCTGGGGCGCTCCCACGCTGGATTTCCCGCTGGAAAAATGGGACCAGGTGTTCAACGTGAACGTGCGGGGCGTCTGGGTGCTGACGCAGAAAGTGGCCCGCATCATGAAGGAGCAGGGGGGCGGCAACATTATCAATATCTCATCGGTTATGGCTTTCCGCGGCTCGCTCGAAGAAGCCCATCCGGCCGTTCCCTACAACTCCACCAAGGCGGCCATCAACCTGCTGACCATGAATCTCGCGGTCAAGCTGGCGCCCTATAAAATCCGGGTCAACGCCATTGCGCCGGGCTTTTTCCACACGGATATGATGGCCTATATCGACAAGCCGGAATTCAAACCCATCCGCGACGCCATCGTTAACGAAATTCCTCTGCGCCGCGTCGGCGAAATCGACGACATGAAAGGCGTGGCGGTGTTCCTGGCCTCCGACGCGTCGCAGTTCATCACCGGCCACGTCATGGTCGTGGACGGCGGACAGATCGCGAAATAAAGAGAAAAAGGAGAAAGCGTGGCCGCATCCGGACAACCTGCCGTGCCCAAAGAGTCGGCGACGGTCATTCTGGTCCGAAGCCATCCCGCGGACGCCTGGAATGTTTTTCTGGCCCGCCGCCACAGCCGTTCGTCTTTTATGGCGGAGGCCTATGTTTTCCCGGGCGGACAGATCGCGGACGCCGACCGGGACGAAAAACTCCAAAACTGTATTTCCATGCCGGCGGGCTTTGATCCGCGGGCGCTGCTGCAGGATGATACCCTTTCCCCGGAAACGGCGCAGAGCCTTTTTGTCTGCGCCATCCGGGAAACCTTTGAAGAAACGGGCATCCTGCTGGCGCGAACACGGGACGGAAGCCCCCTGAACCTGACTTCGGAAGAGCGCAATGCTCGTTTTACCGCCTATCGCAGGGAACTGAACGCCGGCCGGACCACCCTGGGCGAGATGGCCCGGCTGGAAAATCTGGTCTTTCCCCTGGATGCGCTGGCGCCTTATGCCCACTGGATCACGCCGGAATTCCTGCCGAAACGCTTCAGCACCCGTTTCTTTCTGGCCGCGCTCCCGGAAGACCAGTCGGCCGCCACCGATCAGGGCGAACTGACGGACAGCCTCTGGGCAAAGCCCGAAGAGTTTCTGCGCAGATACCGCGGCCGGGAAATCGTGCTGATGCCGCCGACCCTGAAAACGCTGGAAGAGCTGGCCCGATACGCCTGCCTCAACGACCTTTTTGCCGGAACCCGCGGCCGGGCCATCTATCCCATCCTGCCCGAACCGGGGGAAAACATGATCAAACTGCCTCACGATCCGGAATACGGCATCGAAAGATACAAACAACCGGCCCGGCCGGAAGAGCCGTCCCGCATCCTCATGACGGACGGCCTCTGGCGGACGGGTTTTGATCACGAGGGAACCTGACCGCAAGTCAGAAAATCTTGACAATACGGATTTCCCTGCCTATACTTCACCCGGACTTTGGGGAAGTCGCGTCGGCAACCCGATTCCCCCCGTCACACAATCCGATGAAGCGTTTTGCAGCCTTTCCTCTTCCTTGTCCGCTCAATAAACTACCCCGCCGCAAGCAGCGGGGTATTGTAGAAGGAAACCCTTTAATAATTTCGCCCCAAGGAGCGGGGAATTTACCCGTAGAGATACCTATCACTTTCCAGTGTCCGCCCTTATCCGGGCCGATACGTTTTATTAATTCGGACTTTTTCAATGTGGTTTAAATCCTTTTTTACGGCTCTGTCTGTAATGCTCAGCAATACCGAAAGTTCGGCATGGTCAACCCCGGATTATCCTTAAGGATTTTCAATATTTTCTGGGAACTTTTCCGGGAACTTTCACCCAACGTTTTTCCCGGCGTTTCCCCATCTCCGCCACCGCTAATTTTTTTCTTCTATCTTCAATCCCTCGATTTTTTTATAGTCCCTTAAATTGGAAGTGATAACGGTGTAGTTCAATGCCATCGCCGTTGCGGCAATGATGAGATCATGAGCGCCTACCGTCAGATTTTTTTGCGCCAGAGACGCCCATAGCCGCGCGTAAATGCGCGCAACCGTCACATCGACGCTATAGACAGGGAAAAACTCAATGACTTTTTCTACAAAAGCCTGCCGCTTGATTTTTCTGGTTTCAGTGTCTGCGCGTTCTACACCGTGAAGAAGCTCAGCTACTGTGATGACGCTGATGCCGAATAATTCATCTTCCCGACCCAGAACGATCTCTTCTATCTGCCCGCGGTTGCGCTCAAGCGTGATAATTTCACTGGTGTCAAAAATTACGCCCATGAAGATCCCTCCGGAGTAACCGGCTGGTTGGTTATAATATCCTCAACATCGGCCGCAAATTTATCGTCATCATCCAGTTTGGGCATTGCTTTCAGGACAAGCGCCAATTCTTTCAAGGTTCTCATGCTGGTAACTGCTTCCACCGGCCCGATTGTTGCCGCCGGCTTCCCGCCTCTGATGATCGTGTAAAATTCTCCTTTGTATTTGATTGCATTGAGCAATTCTGAAAATGTTCTCACAGCATCCGTGGCACTGATTGTTTTTATCATAACCGTCTCTCCTGTAAAATATGATTGTATGATTTTACATAATTATAAATATTTTCTCAATGCATTTTTGTCGAGGTAGGTTTGCTTTTGAAAGGCTTTTTGAAAAACGTCGGCCGCACCGGAGAAAATCAAAAGGGGCTAAACAGATGTTCTGTCTCGCCCCTCTATTTTCTTATGGTGCCGAAGACTGGATTTGAACCAGCACAGGCGTACACCCACTAGACCCTGAACCTAGCGCGTCTACCAATTCCGCCACTTCGGCACGGGAAAGTGACTATACTGAACGCGGCATCTTGTCAAGTTAAAATGACTTGAATTTAATGCTCAAAATGCTATGTTGCAAAACTTGTAAACACAGACGGCGGGAAAGAACATGATTGTTTTTGAAGGCATTGAATCCATAACTCAGGATTACCGGGGATCGTTCGTCACCATCGGCAATTTTGACGGTGTGCATCTGAGCCACCAGCATATCTGCCGCAAGCTCGCGACGGAAGCGAAGAAAGCGGGGCAGAAGTCGCTGGTGATTACCTTTGATCCGCACCCCAAGATGATTCTGCATCCGAATATCCGGCCTTTTTACCTGATTACCACCAGGGCGGAAAAGCTTGAATTTCTTGAGAAATGCGGCGTTGACGCGACGGTGGTCATCGCTTTTGACCAGCATTACTCCAAAACCACCGCCGAGGCGTTTGTGCAGGACTTTTTGTGGGGGAAACTGGCCATTTCCAAAATCATTATCGGCCACGATTATGTCTTCGGCCAGGCCAGGCAGGGAAACGACGCCTTTCTGAAGGCCAAGGGGCGAAAACTCGGTTTTTCCGTGGAGGTGATCCCGGCGTTTAAAATCGACGACGAAATCGTGAGCAGCACGCTGATCCGCAACTGCATTCTGGAAGGCGACCTCCGGAAGGCGACGAAGCTGATGGGACGCCCCTACAACGTGGCGGGCGCCGTAGGCAGCGGCGCGGGGCGCGGGGCGGGCCTGGGATTCCCCACCGCCAACATCGAACCGGAAAAGGAACTGCTGCCGCCGCCCGGTATTTACGCGGCCTTTGTGACGGCGGACGGCCGGCGCTGCATGGGGGCGCTCAACATCGGCGCCAAACCGACTTTTGAAGATTATTCATCCACGTTCGAGGTTTTCCTGCTGGATTATTCGGGAGACCTGCGCGGGAAAAAAATAAATGTGCTGTTTGTGGAGAAGCTGCGGGACATTGTCAAGTTTGACGGTCCCGAAAGCTTGAAGCGGCAGATCGCGGCGGATGTGGAGAAAACGAGACAAATACTGAAACAGGAAAAATAATTTGGAGGAAAACGTTTATGTTAAAAATTGCCATCGTGGGCGCAACCGGCATCGTAGGACAGCAGGCGATCGTCAGCCTTCTGGGGCATCCCTGGTTTGAAATTTCCAAACTGGTCGCCTCGGAGCGCTCGGCCACAAAGAAATATATCGACGCATTGCGCGACGCCAACGGCTCCATCCGCTGGTGGTGTCCGGAAGAACTGCCGGAACACATCGCCAACATGGTCGTGGAGGAAGCGGCCAGCTTCGATCCGACTTCCGTGGACATTATTTTCTCGACCATGGACGCAGGCCCCGCCAAGGAGCTGGAGCCCAAATACGCCAAAACCACACCGGTCATCAGCACCGCCTCGGCGTTCCGCTATGAAGCCGACACCCCGATTCTGGTGGGCGGCGTCAACATGGACCACGCGGCGCTTCTGGACGTTCAGAGGAAAAATCGCGGCTGGAAGGGATTCATTTCGCCCAAATCCAACTGCACCATAGCGGGGCTGGTCGTGTCGCTCAAACCGATTCTGGATCATTTCGGCGTGAAGCAGGTGATCGCCACCTCGCTGCAGGCCATGTCCGGCGCGGGCCGCACACCGGGCCTTTCCGCCATGGACATGATGGAAAACGTCGTTCCGTACATTTCCGGAGAAGAGCCGAAGGTGGAAACCGAGCCGCAGAAAATTCTCGGCAAACTGGCCGGGAATAAAATCGTCAATGCGCCGTTCGGCATCACCGCCACCTGCACCCGCGTGCCGGTCATCGACGGGCATCTGGTGGTCGCGTTTGTGCAGACCGAAAAGCCCTGCACCCCGGAAGACGTCAAGAAGGTCATGACCGAATACGGAAAGGACTTTGCTGAGCTGCATCTGCCCAGCTCGCCCGCGCATCTGATCGACGTCACGGACGATCCGTTCCGTCCGCAACCCCGGATGGACCGCGACAAGGGCGGCGGCATGACCGTCACCGTCGGGCGCATCCGCAAGGACCCGATTCTGGAAAACGGGATCAAGTATGTCTGCCTGGCGCACAACACCAAGCTGGGCGCGGCCAAGGGCGCGCTGCAGACGGCGGAATATTTGGTTAAAAATTATCTGAAACTCGTTTAGATTCCAACCGGGCCGCGGCGGGGAAATCCTCTCCTGCCGCGGCCTTTTTGTTGTTTCGCCCGCTCCCGGATGCTTTTGAAAAGTGGATCTCCGGAAAGCGGGTTTTTTCATCATGGACCTCGCCGGGATATCTTCTTGAAACATCCGGACAGTTTTGATACGCTCCGCGGCACAAATTTGTCCCGTGTACAAATTTGATGAACTCGTAAAAAGTAACCCAAACCGTCACCCCGGCGAAAGCCGGGGTCCATAACTAATTGTAATTACTGGATACCGGCCTTCGCCGGTAAGACGAAAAGAGTGCGAAATTGACTTTTTACGAAGCCGTCAATTTTGATGAACTCGTAAAAATCCCCGCTGTCACCCTGGGCCTGTCGAAGGGTGAACGTAAGCACTCGATATCACGTCATGCTTCGACTGGCTCAGCATGACAAAAGAGAGGCAAAATGACTTTTTACGAGACCGCCGAATTTGTACTTTCACGGTTTAAACGGAAAGGATGATTGATATGCAATTTTCTGAGCGCGTTTTTTGCGGCGAACTTTCTTCTGAAGACATCGGCCGCCGGGTACTCCTGGCCGGCTGGGTGGACGCTTTCCGCGATCACGGCGGCCTTTTGTTTATCCACCTGCGCGACCGCAGCGGCATTGTACAGATCGTCTTCAGCCCGGACACCGCCACGGGCGACATCTGCCGTCAGGCGGCCCTGCTGCGTTCCGAATACTGTATTGCGGTTTCGGGCGACGTTCGAAAACGCCTCGCGGGGACGGAAAACCCCAACATCGAAACGGGACCAATCGAAGTGTTCGTGACGGAGCTCGCGGTGCTTGCCGAATCGGACGCCCTGCCCTTCTCCGTTTCCGACAAGGCAATGGTGGCGGGCGCTCCGTCCGCCGGCGCCGACCACGTGGCCGAGGACCTGCGCCTTCAGTACCGGTATCTGGACATCCGCCGCCCCGCCATGCGCGACAACCTGATGGCGCGGCACCGCATTTTCCGGTGCGTCCGGGAATTTCTGGATTCCCGGGGCTTCGTGGAAATTGAAACGCCGGTGCTCACGGCCAGCACGCCCGAAGGCGCTCGCGACTACCTGGTGCCCAGCCGGATCCATCCTCAGAATTTCTACGCCCTGCCCCAGTCGCCGCAGCTCTTCAAGCAGCTATTGATGATCGGCGGCATGGAGCGCTACTTTCAGCTCGCGCGCTGCTTCCGCGACGAAGACCTGCGCCCCAACCGCCAGCCGGAATTCACACAGCTCGACATCGAAGCGTCCTTCATCGATGAAGAGTTCCTCTACGAACTGATTGAGGAGCTGACCGTCCGGATGTTTGCGATCGGCGGCATCGACCTGCCGCGGCCCTTCGCGCGCATGTCCTACATGGAAGCGATGGACACGACCGGCTCCGACCGGCCCGACCTGCGCTTAGGGCTTCGCTTCGTTGACGTGACGGACGTCTTTTCCGAAACCCGTTATTCGATTTTCCGGCAGATCCTCCAGCGCGGCGGCTGCATCAAGGGCATCAACATTCAGGGCCAGTCGGAAAAACTCAGCAAGAACGTTTTGCAAAACGAATACGCCAGGGAGATCGCGCCGTCGTTCGGCGCCAAGGGCATGACCTGGATGCGCGCCGAAGGCGGAAAGCTTGAATCCAACATCGTCCAGTTTTTCAGCGAGCAGGAGCTGGCTGAATTGAAGCGCCGCTTTGCGGTTACCGACGGGGACGTGCTCATTCTGATCGCCGATCCTTCCTACGCGGTGGTGACCTCCGCGCTGGGCCAGCTTCGTCTGCACCTGGCCGATCGTCTCGGCCTGATTCCCGAAAACAGCTTTTACCCGGTCTGGATCACGGAGTTTCCGCTCTTCGAGCCCACGGATGAAGGGGGCGTCACCTCGAGCCACCATCCGTTCACCGCGCCGGACCGCGAGGATTTCGATCCGAAAAATCTGGAAGAGCTGCTTTCGCTCAAGTCCCGCGCCTACGACCTGGTCATGAACGGCGAGGAGCTGGGCGGCGGCAGCATCCGCATCAACAACCGCGACCTGCAGCGCAAGATTTTTGCCGCGCTGGGGCTTTCCGAGGAAGAGACCCGGGAGAAATTCGGCTTTTTCCTGCGCGCCTTCGATTTCGGCGCACCGCCGCACGGAGGGCTGGCGCTGGGCATGGACCGCACCGTATCGATGATTCTGCAGACGCCTTCCATCCGCGAAGTGATCGCATTTCCGAAAAACCGCAGCGCGGCCTGTCCTCTGACCGGCGCGCCCTCGGCGGTCAAGCGCGAGCAGCTCGCCGAGCTGGGGCTTTTGAATCCGGGCGGCCAGGATGTGCTGCCGGGAACGGCCGAAAAGGAAGACCCGATCGATCACCTCTCCTGGGTGTCGCGCATCGGCATCTCCGCGGCGGAGCGGCCCGTGATGGAGGAGATTCTGGACGGCGCCGAAGCGCTGGCCCGCCTGGCAAAAGAAAAGGCGGGGTCGGAAGAACCGATTCGCACGGTGGCGCCCGTGTCCAACCGGATGCGGCCGGGAACCCGGGAGATGCGCTCTAAGCTTGCCGAAAGCGGCAAACTGCTCAAGAGCGCGCCCTCGGTAAAAGGCAATTATTTTAAAGTCGCCAGCATTCTGGAATAAAAGGGAGACTCATCCATGGATTCTATTTTTTTCTACCGCAATCCCGACAGCGCCGCATCCGGCGACGGGGCGCTTGCGGGACTGAACATCGCAATTCAACCCAATATCTCAAAGGCGGGCTGGCCGGTTGATGCGGGCTCCCGGGCGCTGGCCAATTTCACGGCGCTCGAAGACGCAACCGTTGTTGACCGCCTTTCCCGGTCCGGCGCATTTTTATGCGGCTCGACAAAAACAAGTGAATTCGGATTCGGCCTGGCGGAAAGCCGCGCGGGCGAAGCCGTAAAGCAAAAGATTGCCGATACGGAACTGGTTTTGGACATGACGGGAGAGGCCCGCCTGGCTGCCGCGGCGGCGGGCGTCTGCGGCTTCAAGCCCAGCTACGGTCTGGTGTCGCACTTCGGCCTGATCGGCCTGATTCCCTCGATGGAAACCTGCGGCGTTCTTTCCTCATCGATCCAGAATATTCGCGGAATATTGAAAGCCGTCGCAGGTCCCGATGAAAAAGATTTTTCGCTGCCCGATGAAAGCGTTCCGGATTTTACGGCGCAGCTCATCAACCCGACAAAAACTGCGATCGGCGTGCCGGCCGAAGCGCAAAGCGACCTGACGGACGAACAGCGGGAAAGATTCCGCCTTTCGATTGAGGAACTTTCGCAAGCAGGCTTTGCCGTCCGGGAGGTGTCTTTTCCTGAATGGCCGCTGTTTTTGGCGGTTCACAAAATCGTCGGCTCCGTGGAAGCCTCGTCCGCCGCGGGCCGCTACGATTCGGTCCGCTACGGCGAACGCGCGCCGGGCGCCAAAAACTGGAACGAGATGTATCTGGCCTCCCGTGGCGCGTCTTTCGGAACACTTTTGAAGAGCTTTCTGTTTCAGGGCGCGTTTTTCCAGTTTCAGCGCTACACGGCGTATGAAGACGCCTGCCGCATCCGGGCGCGCCTGGTCGCGGATATGAAAAACCTGACCGGTGAGGTGGATTTTCTGGCGCTTCCGGTTTCCGGCGGCGCGTCCGACCCAAATCCGGCGACGCTCGACGAAACCTACCGGCAATTCGCCTGCACGGCGTTTGCCAACGTCACGGGCCAGCCGGCGCTGGTCCTGCCGCCCGCCTCCAAAGGGCAGGCACCGCTGCAGCTTGCGGGCCCAAGGCTTAGCGACGCGGGGCTGCTTTCCCTGGGCGAACACCTGCTGAAACTGCGCGAGGGAGGAAAATAGCCATGGAATTTGAAGCGGTCATCGGATTGGAAATCCACGTTGAACTCAACTGCGCGACCAAAATGTTTTGCGATTGTCCCAACAATCCCGGCGACGATCCCAACACGAACATCTGCCCGACCTGCCTGTGGCTGCCGGGCGCGATTCCCCGGTTCAGCGCCGAAGCGCTGGAAAAGGCGTCACTTCTGTGTCTGGGGCTCGGCGCCGAACTCCAGCCGAAAAGCGCCTTCGACCAGAAGGTTTACTACTATCCCGATCTTCCGAAAGGCTATCAGCTTTCACAGGCCCACCTCCCGCTGGCGCGCGGCGGCGGCATCGACATTTCCGATGAAGACGGCAAGACGAAAAGACTGCGCATTCACCACATCCACATGGAAGAAGACGTCGCCAAGCTGGTGCACGAGATGGAGGGGCGTCTGCCGATCAGCCTGGTGGACTTCAACCGCGCCGGCTCCCCGCTGGTGGAAATCGTGACGGAGCCGGATTTCCGCACGCCGCACCACGCCATGGAATTTCTCAAGGCGCTGCGCACGCAGGTGCGCTATGTCGGGTCATCCGAGTGCAGCATGGAAAACGGCACGATGCGCGTGGATGCCAATATTTCCGTGCGTCCCAAAGGCACCCGCCAGATGAATACGAAGGTGGAAGTCAAAAACATGAACTCCATCCGCCACGTGGGCGATGCGATCGCTTACGAGATCAGCCGCCAGAGTCAGGCGGTGCAGGCGGGCGAGGCGGTGGTCCTGCACACCCGCCTGTGGGACCCGGAAAAGAAAGTCACCCTCCCGATGCGCGGCAAGTTTGAAGGCCCGTGCGTGCCCGACCCGATGGTGCCGGTCATCGAACTGACGCCGGAATGGATTGAAAAAATGCGTGTGCGTCTTCCGGAAATGCCGGCCGCGCGCGCCGGGCGCTTCGTGAAGCAGCACGGTCTTACCGGCGAGGAAGCCGCGTTTCTGAGCGAAGATCCCGAAGTCGCGGTGTATTTCGAAGCGCTGGTCGGCCGGGGCATCGCACCGCGCACAGCCATGCACTGGCTGGCCACACAGCTGCTTCCGGCCGTCAAAGAACGAAAAATGGAGCTCGCCTCGCAGCCCGTCACGCCGGAGCGCTTCGCGGCGCTTCTGAAGATGCTGGCCGGCGATGAAATCAACGCCAACGCGGCGCGCGAAGTGCTGACGCATCTGTTTGAAAGCGGCGAGTCGCCGGAGGAAATCGTGAAGGCGCGCGGCTTCAAACAGGTGTCCGACGCGGGCGCGCTCGAAGCCATGATCGATCAGGCGCTCGCGACGCAGGCCGCGGCCGTGGCCGATTTCCGCGCCGGTCAGGGAAAGGCGCTGGGCTTTCTGATCGGCCAGGTGATGCAGGCATCCGGCGGCAAAGCCAACCCGAAAATCATCCGGGAGCTGCTTGCCAAAAAGCTGAACGCGGTTTCATAAAAAAACAGGGAACGGTTACAAACCGTTCCCTGCAACTTCTTTGTCATCCCCGGCCTGATCGGGGATCCAGTAGCGCGCAGCTTTAGCGGCGGTGTTTTTGCAAAAAATAGAACCGTCCCCTTTTTCTGGAACCGTCCCCTTTTTCTGCGTCAGCCTTTTTTCAAGCCGCCGGCGATTTTGGCCCAGGAATCCCGCAGGGGAACCACACGGTTGAAGACGGGCCGCCCTGCCGCCGAATCCGGATCGGCGCAGAAATACCCCAGCCGTTCAAACTGGTACTGCGCCCCGGGACGCGCGTCTTTGAGGCTGGCCTCCGCCAAGCAGGCCGAAAGTGTTTCCAGGGAATTCGGATTCAGACAGCTCAAAAAATCCTCTTCACTGCCCGGATCTTCGATCGTGAACAGACGGTCGTACAGGCGAACCTCGGCGGGCACGGCATGAACCGCCGACACCCAGTGGATCACACCCTGCACCTTGCGTCCGTCCGCCGGCGGCGCGCTGCGGGTCGCCGGATCATAGGAACAGTGGATTTCCGTCACCTCGCCGGTCTTTTCATCTTTGCGCATGCTTTCAAATTTGATGATGTAGGCGTTGCGCAGGCGAACTTCCCGTCCTGGTCCTAGACGGTTGTACTTTTTGGGGGGATCTTCCAGAAAGTCATCGCGCTCGATGTACAGCTCCCGTGAAAAGGAAACCTTTCTTGTTCCCATCTCAGGATGCTGCGGATGGTTGGCGCAGTCGAAGTCCTCCGTTTGCTGTTCCGGGTAATTGTCGATGATGACTTTGAGCGGCCGCAGAATGCACATGGCCCGGGGCGCTTTTTCGTTGAGGTCTTCGCGGACGCAGTGTTCCAAGAGCGAAACATCGATCAGGTTGTCGTTTTTGGCCACGCCGATCTGGGCGCAGAAATTCCGGATCGCCTCTGGCGTGTAGCCCCGCCGCCGCATCCCCGTCACGGTGGGCATGCGCGGATCATCCCAGCCCTTCACATTCCTGTTTCTCACCAGGTCGATAAGCCTGCGCTTGCTCAACACGGTGTAGCTCAGGTTGAGCCGGGCGAATTCAATCTGCCGCGGCCGGTTGCCGGCAATCAGTTTCTCGACGATCCAGTCGTAGAGCGGGCGGTTGTTTTCGAACTCCAGCGTGCAGATGGAATGCGTGATGCCCTCCAGCGCGTCGGAGAGGCAATGGGCGAAGTCGTACATCGGATAGATCACCCACCGGTCGCCCGTCCGGTAGTGCGGTTCGCGCTTGATCCGGTATAAAACCGGATCCCGCATGACGATGTTGGGCGAAGCCATGTCGATTTTGGCGCGCAGCGTGTGCGAACCGTCCGGGAATTCGCCGGCCCGCATTCGCTCAAACAGGCTCAGGTTTTCCTCCACCGACCGGTTGCGATAGGGGCTTTCCCTCCCCGGCTCGGTAAACGTGCCTCGGAGTTCGCGCACCTCGTCGGAGTTGAGATCACACACATAAGCGTCGCCTTTTTTGATGAGCTCCACGGCAAACGCGTAGAGTTTTTCAAAATAGTCGGAGGCGTAAAACAGACGGTCGCCCCAGTCAAATCCCAGCCAGCGGACATCGTGGATAATGGATTCGACGTATTCCATGGACTCGCCCGCCGGGTCCGTGTCATCGAGTCTCAGATTGCAGGTTCCCGAATACTGTAGCGCGATGCCGAAGTTAAGGCATACCGATTTGGCATGCCCGATATGGATATAGCCGTTGGGTTCGGGCGGAAAGCGGGTCGCCACGCGCCCTTCGTGTTTGCCGGCGCGAAGGCCTTCGTCGATGATGTCCCGGATAAAGTCGCTCGGGGCGGGGGTTGACGGTTCAGTCATAACCAAAAAAACTCCTTTAAAAATTAACAGCCGATGGCTTTTCTCAGATTGTCCATTTTCAGGTTGCCGCCGGACATGATCATGACCACCCTTTTGCCCGCCAGCCGGTCCCTGATTTTGTAAGCGGCCATCAGGGAAACGGCGCCCGCGGCTTCGGCCACGTTGTGAGTGGCCGTAAGCGCCATTTTGATTCCTTCCAGAATTTCATCCTCGGTCAACAGCACCACGTCGCTGATGGTGTTTTTGAGGATGACATAGGGCAGATGGAAAACGCTTCGCGCGGCAAGGCCGTCGGCCACCGTATGGGCGTCATCCAGCGTGACGATCTCTCCCTTCTTCCAGGACTCGTAAAAGGAAGGCGCGTTCTGGGGCTCCACGCCGATGATTTCGACGGCGGGATTGACGGCGCGGACGGTTTTCAGCAGGGACGCGCACCCCGCGCCTCCGCCGATGGGACAAATGATCACATCGACCTGCGGCAGGTCCTCCAGAATCTCCAGTCCCATGGTGGCCAGGCCGTTTAAAATTTCCGGCTCGTTGCCCTGCTGAACATAGTAATATCCGGCGCTGTCCACCAGCTCCTCGCAATAGGACTGGGCGTCGTAGAAGTCTTCTCCGTGGACGATGAGCTCCGCGCCGTAGCTTTCGATGATGCGGTTGATTTCCGGGTTGTTGTCTTCCGGCACGACCACCGTGCAGGGCACGTGGAACCACTGGCCCGCCCAGGCCATCGCCAGGCCGTGATTGCCCCGGGTCGCCACCAGAATGCCGGCTTCCAGCTCCTCGCGGGACATGTGATGGAAAAAGTTCAGGGCGCCCCGAATCTTGAAAGACCCGGTCGGATTGTGGTTTTCATGCTTGACAAAGGCTTCACAGCCCAGAAGCCTGGAGAGCTCCGAATAGCAGATCAGGTTCGTCCGGTTGAGGTATTTGTAGATCACCGATCTCGCCATCAGGGTTCTTGTCAGAGTGACCTGCTCGCTTAGCGCTTCGTATTTTTTCTGCATCAATAACCTCCCTGGTCTTAGCAGCCCGTTTCTTTTAAACCACTTTTTCGCCCGGCGTCAAGCAAACTTCACTTTTATTCCCTTCAGCCTTCGGTCTTCAGCCTATATACCTGATAACCATTTCCGCGTAGCGTTGCGCCGCGCCCCGGTTGGCCAGGACAACCGCCCGGCCCCGTTCGCCGCGCGCCTGTGCATCCTGCGGATCGGCATGCGTTTGCAGCATTTTTTCCAGCAGCTCGCGGGCGCTGTGAATACGAATGCCGGCGCCCGCCGCTTCCAGGAGCGCGGCTTCCGAGCTGAAATCATCCATGGAGGGGCCGTAAAAAATCACTTTTCCCCAGGCGGCCGCTTCCAGAATGTTCTGGCCGCCCCTCGGCACGAGCGAGCCGCCGCAGTAAACCACCGTCGCCAGCGCATACGTCTTGAAAAGCTCGCCGATCACATCGACGACGATTACTTTTTCATCCCGGCGGGACTGCCCGTTGCTCATCTGCGTCGCCGTGATGACATCGGGGAATCCCGACTCCCGCAGGAGCCGGATCACATCGCCTGCCCGTTCGACATGGCGCGGCACGACAATCAGCCGAAAATCCGGATCGCGCGCCAGCAGTTCCCGATAGACCCCGATCACAACGTCTTCTTCGCCCGGATGCGTGCTTCCCGCGACAAGAAATTTCTCGTGGGGACGCGCATGAAAGCGGCGGGCGATATCCTCCCGCAGGGCCGGCGATGCCATCGCCGCCAGGGCATCGTACTTGGCGTTGCCCAAGATGCTGATCTTTGCCGGATCCATGCCCATGCCGGCAATCCGGGAGGCGTCCACTTCGGAAATCATCCCGGCGGCGTCCACATTTTTCAGAACCTGACGCCAGAAAAACCGCGTCCGGCGGTATCTGGAAAAGGAGCGGGAGGAAAGACGGCCGTTCACCATCACGGTGGAGATATTCCGCCTGCGGCAGGCAGCCAGAAAATTGGGCCACAGCTCCGTCTCCACCGGAACAAACACCTCCGGACGGACGACATCCAGCATATGACCGACGCTGAACGGAAGATCAAGAGGGAAATAAATAAACGCGTCCGCGTCCTTCACCAGTCTTTGCGCCATGCCCTGGCCGGTTTCCGTCGATGTCGAAAAAATAATCCGAACGTCCGGCCTTTTCGCCTTCAACGCCGCGACGACCGGCGCGGCGGCGGTCACCTCTCCCACGGAAACCGCGTGAACCCAGACGCGCCGTCCGGGCGCGATGCCCGCCGGCAGATGATCCTGACGCGCGCCCAGCTTCTGGAGAAAACTGTGGCGGTACTTGCCCGTAAGCAACATTTTGAGCAGAAAGAACAGCAGTCCCGGAACCGCCGCGACCGCCAGAAGCATGTTATAGAACAATCTCATGCGCGCATCTTTGATTTTTTCAGCTTTGGTGTCAAGAAAATCCTTCGGATAGGTTATTAGGCTGAAGACTGAAGGCTAAAGGTTATTTTGAGGGGCGCTTCGCGCCCATTCCTCTTTCCCTTCGGACTTCAGCCTTCAGCCTTCGGTCTTCTTTCGATCCTCGGCCTTCTTTCGATTGACAGTGCCCGGTCGTTGGTATATTGAAGAACAACGATTTGGAGAAAATCCTATGAAACTGATTGCTCCTTCGATTCTTTCCGCCGACGGCGGAAGGCTCGCGGAAGAAATCGCCGCGGTGGAAAAAGCCGGCGCGGACTGGATCCACGTCGATGTCATGGACGGGCATTTTGTCCCCAACATCACGATGGGGCCGGCCGTCATCAAGGCTTTGCGAAAAACCACCCGGCTGCCCTTCGACGTGCACCTGATGATTCAAAATCCGGACGATTACGTCGAAGCCTTCGCGGACGCGGGCGCGGATTATATTACCGTCCACGTGGAGGCGGCCACGCATCTGCACCGCACACTCGGGCAGATTAAAAAAGCCGGGAAAAAAGCCGGTGTTTCATTGAACCCGTCCACACCGCTGGGTTTTCTGGAGGAAATCCTCCCCGACCTCGACCTGCTTTTGATCATGTCGGTCAACCCCGGATTCGGCGGACAGCAGTTCATTCCAGGCTCTCTTGCCAAAATCAGACGGGCTGCTGATCTGCTCGCCTCCCTGCCGCAAAAACCTCTGCTGGAAGTGGACGGAGGGGTGAATCTGGCCAATATCGCCGCCATCGCGGGAGCGGGCGCGGATGTGCTGGTCGCGGGCGCGGCGGTTTTCGGAACGCCCGACTACGCACAAACCATCGCCGCCCTCAAAGCCGAAGCCAACAAATCATAAATTTCTTTAATGGGGCTTTTGCGGGGAACGGTCGCGACCGTTCCCTGCAATTCCCTTGAATTCATCAATTAGAACGATGGGTTGCAACCCATTGTTCTCGGGGAAAGCAAACTGACGAAAATCATTTCTTGGTAAACTGGTAAAAAGTGATCAAAATCGTCACCCCGGCGAACCCCGTATCGCAGTACGGGGCAGGCGCCGGGGTCCATAACTCATTGTAATTACTGGATACCGGCCTTCGCCGGTATGACAAAACGGGTGCGAAATTGACTTTTTACGAGGTCGTCAAAATTATTTCTTGCTGTAGTCATAAACGCCGCGGCCGGATTTGCGCCCCAGATTGCCGGCGCGGACCAGCTTCCGCAAAAGCGGCGACGGGCGGTACTTGTCGCCCAGCTCGCGGTGCATGCCCTCACAAATCCGAAGCTGGGTGTCCAGACCGATCAGGTCGCCCAGCGCCAGCGGGCCGATGGGATGATTGCAGCCCAACTGCATCGCCTTGTCGATGTCTTCCGCCGTGGCCAGACCTTCATCCAGCACAAAAAAAGCCTCGTTGATCATGGAGCACAGAATGCGGTTGACGACAAAGGCGGGGGCTTCGTTGACCATGACGACTTCCTTGCCCAGCTTCTTTCCCCAGGCTTTGGCGATTTCCACCGTCTCATCGGAGGTCTGCTGCCCGCGGATGACTTCCAGGAGCTTCATCACCGGAACCGGATTGAAGAAATGGGTGCCGATGAAGCGCTCCGGCCTTTTCGTGATGGCGGCCATTTCCGTAATGCTCAATCCCGAAGTGTTGGTGAAAAAAAGGCAGTGCGGGGGAACCACCGCTTCGAGTTCCGCATATACCTTTTTCTTCAGGTCCATCAGCTCGATGACCACTTCCACGACAATGTCCGCGTCTTTGGCGGCCTCCCCGACATCCAGCGTCGGCTTGATCCGGCCCAGAATCGCCTCCATCTGTTCTTTGGTAATCTTGCCTTTTTCCGCGTCGCGGCCCAGATTCTTCCTGATGGTGTTCATGCCGTTGTCGATGAAACGCTGTTCAATATCCCGCAGCGTCACTTCATAACCTGCCGCCGCGCAAACCTGCGCGATGCCGTTGCCCATCAACCCTGCGCCCAACACGCATATTTTTTTAATGTCCATAACAACCTCCGAATGGTTTATTGTTCAGCGGTTTCCCGCTTTTTTAACTGCCCTTCAAAACGTGATGAACCCGTAAAAAATCACCACTGTCACCCTGAGCCCGTCGAAGGGTGAACGTAAGTACTCTATATCACGTCATGCTTCGACAGGCTCAGCATGACAAAAGAGGGACAAGATGACTTTTTACGAAACCGTCAAACGTGCCCGACGGTAACAGACGGACAAGCCTCCCGTCAAGAAAAATACCTGCCTTTTTTTCATTGAATCCGCCGCTTCAATGTGCAAAAATCCCCCATGCATATTTACATCGACGGCTATAATCTGATCCGGCAGTCCATTCGTCTGCGTCGTTTCGAACGCCACAGCCTCGAAGCAGGACGCGCTGCGCTCATCGACTGGCTGGCGCAGTACCGAACCCGGAAAGATCACCGGATTACCGTTGTTTTTGACGGCTGGGTGGGAGGCTCCGCCCGGGAAGAGCGCGATTACAGCGCCGGCATTGACATGATTTATTCGCCCAAAGGCGTCAAAGCCGACGATGTTCTCAAAAGAATCATCGCCTCTTCGGACGAGGAAATTCTGGTGGTTTCTTCCGACCGCGAAATCGTCTCCTATGCCGTCCGTCGGGGCAAAGCCGCAATGCCCTCGCCGGAATTCGAATCGGTTGTGGACCGGCAGCTCGCGATGCCGGAAGACGACATGGCCTTCGGGAAAGATGAAGAGGAAGAGGAAGAGGAAGAGGACGCGAGCGGCCGCGTCGGACATAAAAAAGGGCCTGCCCGCAGACTTTCCCGCGCCGAAAAACAGACTAGGGCCAGGATCCGGAAACTTTAAGCGCAGGCTTTGATCAGAAACCGCTCCAGCAGAAGCTGCGGGTCCGTGGCCGAGGATTTCATGGCGCGATCCATTTCCAGCAACTCATCCAGATAGCCGATCAGGACGGGGCAGGAAAACCGTCGACAGTGACGCAGCGCGTTGAAAATCACAAAGGGATGCTTGCCGACCAGCAAATCTTCTTTGCGGGCCATGCCTTGCGCCATGGCCGAAACGGAGGGATAGACGTTTTTTTGAAAAGAGGGAAATTCCATGCCCGGCGTCACGGGGGGCAGTTTGCCGGATTGCGTCAGGATGGACGCCTGCAGCAGCAGACGAATCTCCCGGCTGATCATGGCCAGGATCATCAAAGGCTGCTCGCCCTGCTCCAGCAGGGACTGGAGCGCCAGAAGCGCCGCCTTCGCGTTTTTCTCGCTCAAAGCGTTCGTCAGATCAAAAATCCTGTCTTCTTTGGTTTTGCCGACAACGGTTTCAACGTCCTCCTCGTCGATCACGGTCTTTTCCCCGGCAAAAACGACGAGCTTCTGCAGCTCATTCAGGGAAGGACGAAGCTGGAATCCCGTCTTTTTTCCCAGCGCGGCCCAGGCCCCGGACGTCAGACTCTTTCCGCAGCCGTTCAGCAGCTTTTGCGCTTCGCTTTTGAGCGTTTCCCGGGTGGCGGCTTCCTTGATTTTGCCGAAATGCAGGACCACGCCCGTCCTGTCGATGACCTTGAAGATCTTTTTTCTCCTGTCCACCGCTTCAGCGGTCAGCATCAGGCAATTCCCCGCCGGGAGTCCGCCGGCAAGGAGCTTTTCAAACGAATCGGAGAGATCGGCGTCGCCGCCGGACGTCATGGCCCGGCCGGCGCAGATTTCAACGATCCGCGGCAGCCACGTGTGCCGGTCGTCTCCCGGGTCGTCTTCCACGGCGCCGGCCCATTGTTCATCGGAAATTTTCTGCCATCCTGCGCCCCGCAGGTCCTCCCACGCAAATCCCGACAGCTTCAAAAACATTTGGAATGACCGAACGGCTTTATCCTGGTTCTCCCCGAGGTTCTCGCGGATTTTTTGGATCAGGTCTCCCAGGTTTTCGCGGGATTGAAATATTTCCGTGTTTTTGACGACGACCACTTTGCGGCCGCCCAAAAGCGACGGCGCCGAAAGACGGTCCCGGAGCAGATCGAAATCCGCCTCGCTTCCGTCGAGAAAAAAAAGGCCGAAATCCCGGTCGGACGGGGGCACGAGAAGGTCCAGGATATCGCGGAGCGATTCCTGGATCAGATATTCTTCCTCTCCATACAGAAGATAACAGGGCGCAACCTTGCCCTTTTTGAGATCAAGCAGGACTTTTTCCAGGGACATCAACGGCTCTCCCGGCGGGGAAACGGGTGGCGTCTATACAATGACGTATTTTTGAATGTGTTTAACGACTTCTTCCGGCTCATCGATGATTTGAATCATTTCAATGTCAAAGGGCAGGATCATGTTTGCCCGCAGCATAGTGTTTTTCAGCCAGTCCAGAAGCCCCCGCCAGTATTCGCGGCCCATCACGATGATGGGAAAGCTTTTCACCCGCTTGGTCTGGATCAGCGTGAGGGCTTCAAAAAACTCGTCCATGGTGCCGTAGCCGCCCGGCATGATGATATAGGCAACGGCATACTTGACGAACATCACCTTGCGGATGAAGAAATATTTATAATCGATCTGCAGATTGGCGTAAGGATTGGGCTTTTGTTCGAAGGGCAGTTTGATGTTCATCCCCACGGACCGGCCGCCGGCTTCCGCCGCGCCCTTGTTCGCCGCTTCCATGATGCCGGGGCCTCCGCCGGTGATCACGGAAAATCCGTTTTGCACCAGAAGCCTCCCCAGTTTTTCCGCCATTTGATAATACGGATCCCCCGGCTTGACACGGGCTGAACCGAAAACGGTCACGCCGTTTTGAACCCGCGAAAGGTCCTCGATCGAATCCACGAATTCCGCCATGATGCGGAAGATCCGCCATGACTCTTCCCTGGACAATTCATCGATGAGGTATTGCTTTTCCATGCGGTTCCCTCCTTCATGATGCCGCCGGATCCGACGGGTCGCTTCGCGAAGGGCGATCCAACGTTCGGGCGCCCCCTCGCCGGCTCCGCCGGGGAACAGGCCGTCCGCCTGTCCGGCGCGACGGGAGGTCGGATTGAATAATCCGCGCTGTTTTTTTGTTAATTGCTGCGGCGGCGCTGAACTTTTGCCAGTCTGCGGCGCGCTTCAATGGTTTTTCTTTTCTTCTTGACCGAGGGCTTTTCATAGGCCCGGCGAACCTTCAGTTCCTTGAACAATCCGCTTTTTGAGAGTTTGTTCTTGAGAATTTTAAGCGCTTTCTCCACGTCGTTGTCAATGACTTTTACTTCCAATGTTTGCCTCCTCATGAATAATGAATATTGACTTTCAAATCAATGTCATCCTGTGAGCTGTTTGTGTCATCCTGAGCCTGTCGAAGGATCCCTGTCGAAGGATGACGCTCATCTGCCTTTTAAACGCAAAAAAAGGGCAGTCCGGCACAACGCCTGCGCCGTCAACTACCCTGAAATTTCCAATCGGTTTTAAATCACGCTCCCTGCCCGGAAAGTCCCTTCAAAAAACTTTCCCGCGATTATCCGCGTCAAATTTACCCTCGGCGCTGGGCCGTCGTTTCTTTTTTCGCCGCACGCCTTGGAGGTTTTCCTATATGCGATCCCGATGGAAATTGCAACAAAAATACGATGCCTTTAAACGGCCGGACCGTCTTCTTTTTTTCGCTCCCGGTTCCAGGCGTCGCTTTCGTATTTTTTAACCAGCCGGTCGCTCATCGCCTTTTCTTCCGGCGTCAATTCCCCCTCGCAAAAATCGACCCCCAGCGCGTCGCAAAACCCCCTCCGCAGAGCTTCGCAGAGCTCTTCCGCGCTTACGGGAGTCTCGACCAGCTCATTTACGCCGACTGCTCGGTTTCTCAACTGTTCCGGCGGCGCAGGCGACTGAATCAGGGCGGCGGTCGCGGCCGGATCGAACGTCATCAGAAGCGATCCGTGCTGCAGAAACCCCCCGTGCGACCGGACCTGTGCGCTGCCGCAGATTTTCCGGCCGTCCACCGTAAGCTCCTTTCCGGCAGGCTCGGAAAAACAGCAGGGCGCTCTTTCCTTTTTTCGGGCCAAAGCGCTTTTTTCAGCCAGCATCGCGTGGATGCCCAGTTCAGACAGGCCGCGCGCCAGGCAGGAGCTGATGATCTCATACGTCCGGACGATGCCGTCAGGAAACCGGCGCTCCCAAGGTCCGGCCGAAAGCGAATAGGTGATTTCATCCTGGTGATAAACGGCTTTCCCGCCGGTCATCCTGCGAACCATATCGACTCCGGCCGATCGGCACCGGCCGACATGGATTTCTTTTGGAACGTCCTGAAAATAGCCGACGGAAACCGCCGCCGGATGCCAGCCGAAAAAACGAAGCGTCGGCGGTTTTTGATGTTTCAGGGTTTCCCGGAAAATGGCCTCGTCGATGGCCATGTTTTGAAAGGCGCTATGGGATTGATACGGGATGAGCCGCCAGGTCATAGAAGGGCTTCAGTCCGCTTCCTGCCGCAGAATATAATCGTGATAGCCTGCGGCGTCCAGAAGATCATCGAGCTGCTCCATGTCGTCCATCTCGATCACCACCAGCCATCCCGTGTCATGGGGATCGCTGTTGACGATGCCGATGTCGTCGTTGATGTCTTCGTTGACGCCGACAATGGTCCCGCTGACCGAAGCGATCAGGTCCACCACCGCCTTGGTGGATTCGATGGAGCCGAAGGCTTCGTCGCGCTCCACATACGTGTCGATTTCAGGAAATTCAACGGATAGAATTTCCCCCAGACTCTCCTGGGCGTAATCCGTAATCCCCAGCGTTGCCATGTCTCCGTCAACCCGCACCCACACATGTTCGCGGCTGTACAGCAGGTCTTCTGGAAATACCTTCATAACAGGTCAACCTCAATGCTATTCAATGGTGATGAGGTCTTTGCTCATCGAGGTAATCATTTCGCAACCGTTTTTTTTCACAACCACCGTGTCTTCAATCCGAAGACCCCACAGACCGGGGTAATAGAGGCCGGGTTCAACCGTCAGAGCCATGCCGCTTTGCAAAACATCGCCCGACGTCGGCGCCAGACGCGGCGCCTCGTGAACCTCCAGCCCTACGCCGTGGCCCGTCCCGTGAACAAAATAGCGGCTGTATTTTTTCCCCAGCGTCCGGCGCGCCAGCGCATCAATCTGCGCCGCGGCCGCGCCCGCCCCGATGGCGGCGATGGCTTCATCATGAGCCCGCTTGACGGCACGATAAGCATTTTTTTGACCCCGTGTCAATTCCCCAATTGCAAAGGTGCAGGTTTCATCGGAACAGTACCCCTGACAGCGGACGCCGAAATCGACCACGACGAAATCCCCGCGCCGGATCTTCCGGTTCGTCGGCCGCGCGTGCGGAAACGCCCCGTTTTCTCCGGAGGCAACAATGGTTTCAAAGGCGACCTGGTCGGCGCCCCCCTGCCGCGCCAGCGTTTCCAGATACAGGGCCGCTTCTCTCTCCGTCCAGCCCGGCCGCAGGGCGCAGGCCAGCCCCCTTACCGCCTTTGCCGCGATCTCCGCCGCTTTTTTCATCAGGAAAATTTCCGCGGCGTCCTTGCGGGCCCGGAGCATCCTCGCCTCTTCGCCCAGGGGAATCAGCTTCACGTTTTTCAATCGCCGGATCAGCCGGTCATAGTCGCTCACGTTCATGTGCAACGGATCAAAGCCGATTTTTTGAAGGCCCATTTTTGCGGCTGCCTGTTCGATGCCCTCCAGCTTGTCGGCAAATTCGCAAACGGGAATCCCGCAAACCTCCGTCCGGGCCTGCGCCGTGTATCGTCCATCCACCAGCAGCCGGGTTTCGTCCCGGCTTGTTATCAGCAGGCCTTCACTGCCTGTAAATCCTGAAAGATAGCGGATGTTGCAGATGTCGGTGAAAAGAATTCCGTCCGCTCCCCAGCGGGGAATTTTTCTTTGCAGAGAAGACCGTCTTCGCGAAAATGCGTTCTGGGAGGTTTGCTGCATGAAGGGCGTTCCTGTAAATCAGTCGGGTTTCCCGGCGGGTTACGGCAAAGTCTTTAGATACTCCATGGATTTTTGCCCCAAAGCCGATTGCGGCGCAAGTTTGATCACCTGTTCGAAGGATTTTTTGGCCTTGGCCTTGTCCCGCAGATCCAGTGAAATCTCCCCGAGGTAAAAATGAGCCTCATAAAGAGAGGGGTTGAGCGCCACCGCTTTTTCCAGATGCTCGCGGGCCCGGACCGGATCCGATTTTCGCAGATAGGCCAGGCCGATGTTCAGTTCGATCTGCGGCTGCCAGTCGGCCACTCCGTCCTGGCTCAGGGCCAGACGATACCGCGACAGGGCCATATCATAATTCTTAAGATTGAAATAGGCCATTCCGGAGTTGTACAGCGCAAACGCGGGCGTCGTATAAACCGGATTCTTCAGCGCCCGGTCAAACGATTCAATGGCCTTCTGCCATTGGCCCTCGTCCATCCGCATGACGCCGATGTAATTATGGGCTTCGGAATAATTTTCCTTCAGAGAGACGGCCTTTTGAAACTGCTCCATCGCCTGGTCTTTCATGCCGCGGCCAAGGTAGGCAATACCCAGATAATAACGGATCTCCGGATCATCGGGGGCGTTTTTTTCCGCTTCCAGAAGCTCGGCAAGCGCGCCGATATACTTTCCGGCCTGAATGAAAGCAATGCCTTTTTGCAAATGAATGTCCGCCTGATCCCGGTGATAAGGCGTGCTGGTGCAGGACCAAAAGAACAGCGCGCCCGCAAGCAGAAAAAAAACAAGAACGGTTTTCAGTTTCATGATTCCATCAGCTCCGTTGATTTCGCCGGAGCAAGCTTGATAGGAAGGGTTGCACAAAAATCCCCCCGCGGACGGACGCACGCGAAGGGAACAATGTCGGGAAAAGCAACGGTTTATTTCCGGTTGCGGCAGCGGTCCAGATTGTCCATTTTCGTCGTGTCGCATTCATCTTCGATATATCCGGATTCCGTCAGAATTTTCGGTGTAATGAAAATCAGCAATTGTCTTTTTTGCTTCGTGATGTTTTCAGTTTTAAACAACCATCCCAAAACGGGGATTTTATAAAACCAGGGCACACCGGCAATTGTTTTATTCTCATCATTTTTTGAGACGCCGCCGATCACGACCGTATCGCCGTCTTTCACGACTACTTTGGATTCCACTTCGTTTTTTACAATGGCCGGATTTGGTTGGTCCACAGTCACTTTAGTATAATCCGGCCTGTCATTCGTTGCCTTGATCTCCATGGAAATCCGGTTGTCGTCCGTGATTTTCGGCTTGACCTCCAGACGGAGAACTGCATCCTTAAAGGCGACGGTTGCAGGCGAGTTAGGTGTCGACGGTGTTACATAGGGAACCTCCTCACCTTGTTTGATCATGGCTTTTACATCATCCATCGTCACGACTTTGGGCGCTGAAATGATTTTGCCTTGTGTTGTTGATTCCAGCGCCTGCAACTGCGTTTCAATAAACCCGTGCGCGCCTCCAAAAACAAGACCCAGCGTCGGCCCCACTACGCTGGTAGGCATATTAACTGCCGCCATCGTTAAAGGATAAACTGTAGAAGAAAACGGCTCTTTTAAAACATCTGCCGCTCCGTCGATGCCGGCTATATTGTTAGGATATTTATAAATATTTTGTCTGGCATTTCTAAATGGATTTGTGCCGGCGCTGATGCCCAATTCGTAGGCGCCAGTGCTTTGATTGTTGCCTACCCCCCATTGAACGCCCAGATTTCGAACAAAATCTTCCGACGCTTCGACGATCTTTGCCTCGATCATGATCTGGCGCAGTTTCCCTTTTT
>ERZ795031.266-NODE-266-length-69674-cov-14.004352_pt1 | contig 69674 bp, 69 predicted proteins | sample MGYA00375123_ERZ795031 | MGnify/ENA primary metagenome ERZ795031 (study PRJEB30166, sample SAMN05720159) | activated sludge metagenome | isolation source: anaerobic digester from wastewater treatment plant | place: USA | collected 2015-04-21 ...
TGAGACAAGCTGAGAGCGAACGAAGTGAAGCTCGAAGCGTAAGTCGAATTATCCCCGAAGCGAAGCGAATGGGGATTTGAGACAAGCTGAGAGCGAACGAAGTGAAGCTCGAAGCGTAAGTCGTCGTGAGATTCTCTGAGAACGAGTGAAACGAAGTTAGAAGCGCAAATCGAACTATCCAAAGCCTTGGCTACTGGAAATTATCCTCGAAGCGAAGTGAATGGGGATTTGAGACAAGCTGAAAAAGAGCGCAACAAAGCGGGATACTTGTCATGTTTGATCAATAGCTGGTATAAATATTATGGGAAGTATCATTCATGATTTTGAAAATTATCTGAACATTGAAAAAAATGTTTCCAAGAACACCGAAACAGCATATGTTGCAGATATTAAAGAATTTGCCGGATTTCTGATAGATCATCATTACATTCATCATCAGGAAGAAATCATCAATGTCGAACCGGAGATGATCAGGCAATACCTCGGTTGCCTATATTTTCAAAAGGTTAAGAAGGTTACGGTCAATCGCAAGGTATCATCTCTGAAGGCGTTTTATAAATATGTTTTACGCACGGGAAAGGTTGGCAAAAATCCCGCCGAAACGGTGCAAACGCTTAAAACAGAAAAGTACATGCCCAATTTTCTTTCCGTTGATGAAGTGCTGGAGATTTTAAAGGACCGGAATGATAATTCGGTTTTAGATTTGCGTAATCGCGCCGTTATGGAAATGTTCTACTCCTGCGGGCTGCGACTCAGCGAACTGGTGGGACTGGATGTAAGAGACATTGATTTCAATCAAAAGTTGGTGAAGGTGAGAGGTAAGGGCAGAAAGGAAAGAATCGTCCCCGTCGGTGAACCGGCGTTAAAATCGGTTCGTCAATATCTGGATAGAATTGGAGAAAAAAAAATAAACAAACAAGATATTATAAAAAAACCTTTATTCCTGAATGCCCGAGGCGGCAGAATAACGACAAGAAGCATAGCGCGGATCGTTGATCAGTTAACGGCGAAAAGCGGTATCGGTCGAAAAATCAGTCCGCATGCTTTAAGACACAGCTTTGCTACGCATCTTTTGAATGCCGGAGCTGATTTACGTTCGATTCAGGAATTACTGGGGCATGCGAGTCTTTCGACGACGCAGAAATATACAGCGGTGGACATTAACCGAATGATGGACGTTTATGATAAAGCGCATCCGCGAACACAAAAAAAATGAGAATTCAAAACCTTTTTTGAGGAAACACAATGAACATCAGAGGGACAACAATATTAGCTGTTAAACGCAACGGTAAGATAACGGTTGCCGGTGATGGTCAGGTAACGCTGGATACCACCATCTTGAAACACGGGGCACGAAAAGTTCGACGTCTTTACAATAACGAAGTCATTGTGGGATTCGCAGGTGCCACAGCGGATGCCTTTACGCTTTTCGATCGATTTGATCAAAAACTGGAGCAGTACAACGGAAATTTATTGCGAGCCGCGGTGGAGCTGACGAAAGACTGGCGCACCGACCGTGTTTTGAGGCATCTCGAAGCTTTGATGATTGCCGTGAACAAGGATAACTCCCTGATCATCTCGGGAAATGGCGATGTCATCGAAGCCGATGATGATGTGATGGCCATTGGTTCAGGAGGTCCCTTCGCTCTGGCAGCGGCGCGTGCGTTTTTACGTCACTCCGATTTGTCAGCGACGGACATCGCCAAAGAAGCCATGAAAATCGCATCCGAAATTTGTATTTATACCAATGACCGGATCACGATTGAAGAAATAGATATTCACAGTGAAGAAATAGATAAAAAAAGTAAGGACAAGGGGAAAAAGTAAGGTATGACAAATCAAGGGTTGAAACCCCGGGAAATAGTGGAAAAGCTGAATCACCATATCATTGGTCAGTTGGAAGCGAAGCGGGCGGTGGCCATTGCTTTGCGTAACAGGTGGCGCAGACAAAATGTTACAGAAGAACTGGCGGATGAAATTTCACCGAAGAATATTATCATGATCGGACCGACCGGCGTTGGCAAAACGGAAATTGCCCGCCGCCTGGCAAAACTGGATAATTCACCTTTTTTGAAAATTGAAGCGTCTAAGTTTACCGAAGTTGGTTATGTCGGCAGAGATGTCGAATCCATGGTGCGCGATCTGGTCGAACTTTCCATTAATATGGTTAAGGCCGAAGAACAGGAAAGTGTTCAGGCGAAGGCGGCGGAAATTGCCGAGGAAAGACTGCTTGATCTTTTACTGCCTCCGCGGCCTGTAGAAAAAAATGTGGGAGATATCCTCAGCGATCATCAACGGGAAGAACAAGACGCCAGCACTGCTTCCGATGATGAACAGATCAGAAAGAATGATTCCTCCAGAGAAAAAATGCGTCGCTGGCTTAATGAAGGAAAGTTCGACGAGAAAATGGTGGAGCTCGAAGTATCAGAACCCAGAAGCGGACCGATGATTGAGATTTTTTCAGCGGCCGGCATGGAAGACATGGGACTGAATTTGAAAGATATGCTGGGCAATATGATGCCGCAGAAGAAGAAAAGACGAAACGTCAAGGTGCCGGAAGCCTTGGAAATACTGGAGGCGGAGGAAGCTCAAAAGTTAATAGATATGGAAAAAGTAACGAAAACAGCTCTGAGCAGGGTTGAACAATCCGGAATCATTTTTCTGGATGAAATCGATAAAATTGTCGGTGGAGATTCTCAGCACGGGCCGGATGTTTCCAGGGAAGGCGTGCAGAGGGATTTATTGCCGATTGTGGAAGGTTCCAATGTCAACACGCGTTACGGTATGGTGAGGACGGATCATATTCTGTTCATCGCCGCCGGCGCTTTTTCAGGGACCAAACCGTCTGATTTGATTCCGGAGCTTCAGGGACGTTTTCCGATTCGTGTGGAGCTTGACTCTCTGGGGAAAGAAGAATTTATTCGAATTTTGACGGAACCGAATAACGCTCTGGTCAAACAATATACGGAAATGATGGCGACGGAGGGATTGAAATTATCCTTTACCGAGGAAGCCATCGCCGCCATTGCGGAAATGGCGACACTGGTCAATGAAAGTACCGAAAATATCGGAGCGCGCAGGCTTTACACGATTATGGAAAAATTATTGGACGACATTTCTTTTGACGCACCGGATATGGAGAAGAAGGAAATAGTCATCGACGCGCAGTACGTGGAAGAAAAATTAAACGGCATCATCGAGGATCAGGATTTAAGCCGGTACATTTTATAGCGGGGATAAAAAATGGAAAATATTTCAAATTCGATTGAGCGGGCAAATATTCTTCTGGAGACCCTGCCGTATATCAGGCGGTTTTATAACAAGACCATCGTCATCAAATACGGCGGTCACGCCATGATTGACGATGAGTTGAAGAACAAATTCGCCCAGGACGTGGTGATGATGAAATACATCGGTCTCAATCCGGTAGTCGTTCATGGCGGTGGTCCGCAGATCGGAGAGCATTTAAAAAAGTTCGGCAAGGAATCGAAATTCATTCAGGGCATGCGGGTGACTGATCAGGAAACCATGAGTATTGTTGAAATGGTTTTGGTCGGTACGGTTAATAAAGAAATCGTCGGTCTGATTAACCGGCATGGCGGCAGTGCCGTGGGGTTGAGCGGTAAAGACGGCAACCTGATCACTGCGGAAAAATATTATCTGAATGAGGAAAAGGCAAAACATACGCCGCCGGAAATTATTGACATCGGCCTGGTGGGAAAGGTAAAGAACATCAATTCGCAATTGATTGTTTCTCTGGCGCAAAACAACTTCATTCCCGTGATTGCGCCGACAGGCATTGGTGACAACGGTGAAACGTATAATATCAATGCCGATGTCGTGGCGGGTGAAATCGCCGCCGCTCTGCAGGCGGAAAAACTTTTGCTCTTAACCGATGTGCCGGGTGTACTGGGTAACGATAAACAACTGATTCATACCATGACCAACAATGAAGCTTTGGGTTTGATTGATAACGGCACTATTGAAGGCGGAATGTTTCCGAAAATCAAGTGCTGTCTGAAGGCTCTCAAAGGCGGCGTGAAGAAAGCGCACATCATTGACGGCAGACTCAAGCACGCCATTTTGCTGGAGATGTTTACGGATAAAGGAATAGGCACGGAAATCGTTCTATAGGACAACAGGAAAAAGGAAAAACAAATCATGAATGAAAAAGAAACAATGGCTTTAGTCAATGAAAATATCATGAATACCTACAGGCGTTTTCCGGTGGTTCTGGTCAAGGGATCCGGCGCCAGGGTGTGGGACATCAACGGGAAAGAATATCTCGATTTCGTGGCGGGCATAGCGGTCTGTTCACTGGGGCATTCTCATCCGCAGGTGATTGACGCGGTGAAGGAACAATTGGAAAAATTAACGCATGTTTCCAATTTGTATTATACCGAACCGCAGGCTCAATTGGCGAAACTGCTGGTTGATCATTCTTTCGCGGATAAGGTTTTCTTTTGCAACAGCGGCGCGGAAGCCAATGAAGCGGCGATTAAACTGGCGCGAAAGTATGCTCACGAGAACATGGGTCCGGATAAATTTGAACTCATTACCATGAAGGATTCTTTCCACGGGCGGACGATGGCAACCATTACGGCCACCGGCCAGGAAAAATTCCAATTCGGTTTCACACCCCTGCTGGCCGGATTTCAGTACGTGCCTTTCAATGATTTGCAGGTTCTGGAGGCGGCCATCGGTGATCAGACTTGCGGGGTCATGTTGGAACCGATTCAGGGAGAAGGGGGGGTTAATATTCCCGATGATCATTATCTGGCTTCTGTTCGTGAAATCTGTGACCGGCACGGGATTTTATTGATTGTGGATGAAGTGCAAACCGGTGTGGGGCGGACCGGCAAGCTTTTTGCCTATGAATATTCCGGTATCAAACCGGATATCATGACACTGGCCAAAGCACTGGGCAATGGTTTGCCTGTCGGCGCGATGCTGGCAACCGATAAAATAGCAAAGGCTTTTGTTCCCGGTAATCATGCTTCCACTTTTGGAGGCAATCCTTTGGCGATGGCCGCGGCCACGTCAGTTATCAAAACTATTTTTAATAATGGCATACTGAATCATTGTGTTAAGACGGGCGATTATTTTCTGTCGGCATTAAAAAAACTGCAGCAAAAACATAAAATCATCCGGGAAGTCAGGGGAAGGGGCCTGATGCTCGCGGCACAGCTTGATATTGAAGCGTCCGATATCATCAAGGAATGCCTGCAGAAAGGTTTGCTGATCAATTCTACCGGAGGAAAAACGATCCGGTTCGTACCGCCTTTGATTATTACAACACAGGATGTCGATCAGGCAATACAAGTGCTTGATAAGGTCATGGAGGGTAAATGAAAAAAGATTTGCTTAATATTTCCGATCTGGAATCGGATGATTTCGAAAAAATCTGGCAGAAAGCAAAGAAGCTTAAAAAACTTTTAAAAGCCGGCAAACCTCATGGTTCTCTGAAGGGAAAGACGCTGGGAATGATTTTCGATAAATCGTCCACCCGGACGAGAATATCCTTTGAGGTCGGCATGTATCAGCTGGGAGGCATCGCTTTATTTCTGACGTCCCGTGATACACAGATCGGCCGGGGAGAAATCATTGCCGATTCGGCGAAAATGATGTCCCGTTATCTGAATGGTATTATGATCAGAACATTTACCCAGCAAAGTGTGGAAGATTTTGCCCGATTCGCATCAATTCCGGTCATTAACGGACTGACGGATCTGTTGCATCCCTGTCAGATTCTAAGCGATTTATTTACGATTCGGGAAAAGAAGGGTACTTACAATAAATTAAAGATAGCCTATATCGGTGACGGCAACAACATTGCCAATTCCTGGATTGAAGCCGCGACAAAACTGCCGATTCAGTTAGCTTTGGCCTGTCCCGCGGGTTACGATCCGGACAGGAAAATACTGGAGAAAGGCAGAAAAGAATCTTCGGAAGGTATTACCGTGGTCAGGGATCCTTTGAAGGCCGCCAAAGATGCCGATATCCTCTACACGGATGTCTGGGCCAGTATGGGCCAGGAATCGGAGCAGGACAAAAGAAAAAAAATATTTAAGGATTATCAGATCAATCAAAAACTTTTGAAGGCGGCTAAAAAGGACGCCATGGTTATGCATTGTCTTCCGGCGCACAGGGGGGAAGAAATTGCTTCCGACGTTATTGACGGTCCGCAGTCGATCGTGATTGATCAGGCGGAGAATCGTCTGCATGTGCAGAAAGCTATACTGGAATTACTATTATAGGAGGAACGAAAATTGTCACGAGGAATTAAAAAAGTTGTTTTGGCCTATTCCGGCGGACTGGATACATCGGTCATTGTCCGCTGGTTGATTGAGACTTATAAATGTGAAGTGATCTGCTATGCCGCCGATGTGGGGCAGAAAGAAGAATTAACCGGATTAAAGGAAAAAGCAATTAATACCGGTGCCAGTAAAATCTATATTGACGATTTACGGGAAGAATTTGCGCGGGATTTTGTTTTTCCGGCGCTGCGTGCCAATGCGATTTATGAGGGAACTTACCTGTTAGGCACTTCTCTGGCCAGGCCGCTGATTGCCAAAAGACAGATCGAGATCGCCAAAAAGGAAAAAGCCGACGCGGTATCCCATGGCGCGACCGGCAAAGGCAATGATCAGGTGCGCTTTGAGTTGACCTACTATGCGTTAAATCCGTCCATTAAAATCATTGCGGCCTGGAAGGATGATAACTGGATATTTGATTCCCGCGAATCGATGTTTGATTACGCCAGAAAATATAAGATTCCCGTTCCACTGACCAAAGCCAAACCCTACAGTTCGGATCGCAATCTGTTGCATATTTCCCATGAGGGTGGAATTCTGGAAGATCCGTGGGCAGAGCCTCCGGAGAATATCTTTGTGTTGACAAAATCTCCGGAAAAGGCGCCGGATAAACCGACCTATGTGGAAATTGATTTTCAAAAAGGAAATCCTGTCGCGATAAACGGGAAAAAGATGTCACCGGCAACCCTGATGGATTATATGAATACTGTTGCCGGCGCCAACGGTATCGGCCGGGTGGACATGGTGGAAAATCGCTTTGTTGGAATGAAGTCCAGAGGCGTTTATGAAACTCCCGGAGGGACGGTACTCTGGGCTGCTCATCGTGCGCTGGAATCGATTACGATGGACCGTGAAGTCATGTTCATGCGGGATTCTCTTATTCCCAAGTATGCTCAACTTGCTTATAACGGCTTCTGGTATTCACCGGAGATGAAGACGCTCCAGACCTATATTGACGCGACCCAGGAAAACGTCACCGGTACGACGCGCATGAAATTATACAAGGGCAACTGTATCGTTGTCGGACGGAAATCACCTTATTCGTTGTACAGCGAATCCTTTGCTACTTTTGAAAAAGATCAGGTGTATAATCAAAAAGATGCGATAGGATTTATTAAATTGAATGGATTGCGCTTAATCATCCAGAAGATGTTGAAAAAATAAAGGGCGGAGATAAAGCATGGCGGACAGCAAAAAACCATGGGGGGGACGCTTTCAGAAAGCAACGGCGGAAAGTGTTGACAGATTCACCTCTTCGATTCAGTTTGATCAACGACTTTATCCTTATGATATTGAAGGTTCCATCGCTCACGCAACGATGCTTGCCCGGAAAAATATAATTTCGAAAAGCGAATCCTTAAAAATTGTTTCCGCATTAAAAGCTATTTTGAAAGACATTGAACAGGGCAAGTTTCAATTCAAGTCGGGCGATGAAGACATTCACATGGCTGTGGAAAAGGAACTGATCAGGCGCATTGGCGACACAGGCGGAAAGCTGCACACGGCAAGAAGCCGCAATGATCAGGTGGTTTTGGATGTACGACTTTTTCTGCGGGCAGAGATTAAAATCATCATTGATGCTATCAGATCCCTGCAGGCAACTTTAATTGGACTGGCCAAAAAAGAAATCAAAATCATCATGCCCGGTTATACCCACATGCAAAAGGCGCAGCCGGTATTACTGTCTCATTACCTGCTTGCCTTTGTGGAAATGTTTGCGCGTGATGTTCAAAGATTAAAAGAATGTGCAAACCGGTTGAATGTTTTGCCGTTGGGTGCCGCGGCGCTTGCCGGCACAAGTTTACCCATTGAACGCGGATTAACTGCAAAAATGCTGCAATTTCCTGCCATCAGTAAAAACAGTATGGATACGGTGGCGGACCGGGACTTTGTCGCGGAATTTATTTTTGACGCGTCGCTGGTGATGATGCATCTGAGCAGGTTCTGCGAGGATCTGGTACTGTGGTCTTCGGATGAGTTCGGCTTTGTGGAAATATCCGATGCCTACACAACGGGCAGCAGCATCATGCCGCAGAAGAAAAATCCGGATATTGCCGAACTGATCCGGGGAAAAACCGCCCGCGTTTATGGTGATCTTGTAACGCTTATGACGCTTCTGAAAGGTCTGCCCATGACGTATAACCGTGATTTGCAGGAAGATAAGGAACCTTTATTTGACGCTGTGGACACAGTTAAAGCTTGCCTGTCCATGTTTACAGAGATGATAAAAAATACAACATTTAATGTGCAGAAAATGTATTCGGCAGCAGGAGAAGGATTTTCCACAGCTACAGATGTTGCGGAGTACCTGGTAAAAAAAGGTATCCCGTTTCGAAAAGCACATGAAATTACAGGGAAAATCGTTGCTTATGGTCTGAAGAATAAAAAAAATCTGGAGAATTTGACCGTAAAAGAATATCAGAAATTCAATAAATGTTTTAATGAGGATATCAAAAACATTATCAAACTGGAAAAGGCTGTAAATTCCCGTCAGCATACGGGAGGGACCGCAACAAAGACCGTACTGCAAAGGATCAAAGAGCATGAAAAGAGCATTGGTGAAATTTAATATAGCAACCTGCGTATTTTTGCTTGCGAATCTTTGGGGATGCGGTGTAAAAAGTAACCCCGTTGTGTTGAAAAATTATTCCGGCAACTTGCAGGTTGGGCGAAATCTGAAAGTTACGGCTTCCAATCATACAGAATTATTGAAATGGAATATTCATGCTGACGATTTAAAACATGATTATTTTACTATGCGAAAAAGCACGTTGGACAGCAGAGGTAATGATTGCAAAGATTGTCCAAAAAGCTTATGAACATTACATTGTATTAAAGATAAAATATTAAAGATGAAATCATGAAGGAGACCTTTTATGTTCAAAGGTGCGATGGTCGCGATTGTTACACCATTTAAGAACAATCAGATTGATGAGCCAGCTTTACGTGAGCTGATAGAATTTCAAATTGCTAATGGAACTGACGCCATTGTTCCCTGCGGGACAACCGGTGAATCGGCTACCTTGACGCATGAAGAACACGACCGGGTTATCGAAATAACCATCGACGCCGTTAAAAAGAGGGTGCCGGTGATTGCCGGAACGGGATCAAATAATACGGCTGAAGCTCTGCGCCTGACCAGACACGCCTATGAAGCCGGAGCGGACGGAGCGTTGATCGTCAGTCCCTATTACAACAGACCGACCCAGGAAGGGCTTTATCAGCATTTCAAAACGATAGCCGAAAGCGTTCCCATGCCGATCATACCGTATAATATCGCATCGCGTACCGGTGTGAATATGCTGCCGGAATTGACCGCTCGGCTGGCCAAAATAAAGAATATTGTCGGCATCAAGGAAGCGTCCGGTTCCATCAAACAAATGAGTGATGTCATCAATCTTTGCGGAAAGGATTTTGCTGTTCTGTCCGGTGACGATATCTTTACTCTGCCGCTGATGGCTATTGGTGGAGCGGGAATTATATCTGTTGTTTCCAATGTGGCACCCGCGGATATGGCCGGACTGGTGGATGCGTGTTTTGCCGGTGACATGGCAAAAGCCAAGGCACTGCATTATAAGATGAGTCCTTTGATTGACGCGCTTTTTATCGAAGTGAATCCTGTTCCGGTCAAAGCGGCTCTGGCGTTAATGGGCAGGATTGAGTGCGAATACAGACTGCCTCTTTGTAAAATGTCCGATGCCAATCATGAAAAGCTAAAGAAGGTTATGACCGATTACGGATTGATTTAATTTTATGACATTTGCAGACTCGGGAGAAAATCTATGATTAAAGCTGTGGTTACGGGAGCAGCCGGAAGAATGGGTGGCAAAATCATCAGCCTCATTTCAACCATGGAGAATATCGAAGTTGTCGGAGCGGTTGAAATAGCAGGTCACCCGATTGTCGGGCGGGATATCGGTCAGGGTTTGGGTAAGAAAGGGCTCATTGTCTGTAATAATCTATCAGACTGCATTGACCTGGCTGATGTCGTCATCGACTTTACCAATCATGAAGCGTCGATGAATTATTTAAAAGTGGCCGGTGAGAAAAACCGTGCCATTGTTGTCGGGTCCACCGGATTTACCGATGCTGAAATAAAGGAGATTAAAGCGTTGTCTAAAAACATCCGTTGCGTATTAACACCCAACATGAGCGTCGGGGTCAATGTGATGTTGAAGGTTCTTGAATATTGTGCGGGCATTCTGAAGGATGATTATGATGTGGAAATTATCGAAGCGCATCATAATCTGAAAAAGGACGCTCCCAGCGGCACGGCCATGCAGATAGCCAAAGTCATTGCCGGTAAATTGGGACGCAGCATGGAAAAAGATTTGCTTTATTGCCGTAAGGGCATGATTGGAGAAAGAAGTAAAAAAGAGATCGGCATACAGACCGTCCGTGCGGGTGATATCGTCGGCGATCATACGGTCATCTTTGGCGGCGTGGGAGAAAGACTGGAATTTATTCATCGGGCACACAGCCGGGATAACTTTGCGAAAGGAGCGATCCGGGCGGCGCAATGGATTGTGAATCAGCAAAACGGATTGTATGATATGCAGGACGTTTTAGGCTTAAGAGATACCCATGAAGGTTGTTTGAATATTTGAACGGCACAATCGCTTATATCGGGATCGGTTCCAATCTTGGCGAATCCTTAAAAAACTGCCGGAAAGCCATAGAAAAACTTTCCTGTGTGGAAGGAATCAAATTATTAACAGCGTCTTCTTTTTATAAAACCGAGCCTGTCGGCATAGAAGATCAGGACTTTTTTATCAATGCGGTTGTGGAAATTAAAACGGATCTTTCCGCCCATGATCTCATGCAGACTTTGCAAAATATTGAGAATGATATGGGACGCGTGAGAAAAATGAAAGGCGGTCCGAGGATTATTGATCTGGATATCCTTTTTTACGGACAGCATGTTATTGCTGAACAGAATCTGACAGTTCCGCATCCCGAAATTCACAAAAGGCGATTTGTTCTGGAACCGCTCTGCGAAATAGCTTCTTATTTCATTCATCCTTCGTATGGTGTATCCATTCGCGGATTGAAAGACAGATTGCTTGATCATAAGCAAGTTGAGATCATCAGAGAAAACGGCTCATTCCGGTAGGTTTATGAACATGGTCAAATTTATCATATCTGTATTAGTCGTTTATTTCCTGTATCGGATATTTAAGAAAGTTGGACAATTGAAACCGGCAGACAATAAAGATCATCAACAACCCCAATTTTCATCCGGCAACGGGGAAGAATTGATGGAAGATCCCGTTTGTCATACGTATGTTCCCGTAAGTCAGGCGTATAAAAAAGAAATGGCGGGCAAAGTTTATTACTTTTGCAGTAAACAATGCAGCGATAAATATACATTAAATAAAGATAATTAATCAGAGGAGAAACCATGAAATTTTTTATTGATACCGCTAATATTGATGAAATCAAAGAAGGGATTGCGCTGGGAATGGTGGATGGTGTGACCACAAATCCATCACTGATTGCCAAAGAGAAAAAAGGGTTCGATGCGGTTGTGAAAGAAATATTGAAGGTGGTCAAGGGGCCGGTAAGTCTGGAAGTGTTGAGTCCTGATGCAAAAGGAATGTTTGCCGAAGGGAAAAAACTGGCGCGCCTGGGTAGTAATGTTGTCATCAAGGTTCCTCTTTCCACTGAAGGATTAAAGGCGACAAGAATGTTTGCAGACGCCGGCATTGATGTGAATCAGACGTTAATCTTTTCTCCGTTGCAGGCGCTGATGGCGGCAAAAGCCGGAGCCCGTTATGTCAGTCCTTTCGTCGGCAGACTGGATGATATTGCTCATGACGGCATGGAACTGGTCGAACAGATTATCACGATTTATGAAAATTATTGTTACGAGACAGAAGTGATCGTTGCCAGTATCCGTCATCCGAGACATGTTTTGGATGCCGCTTTAATGGGAGCGGATGTCGCGACCATTCCTTTCAAAGTGATTGCTCAACTGGTGAAGCATCCGCTGACCGACAAAGGCATTGAGACGTTTTTAAATGACTGGAAGAAAGTGCCCAATAAATAAAAAATCTTTCCGATTGGCTATGCAGGCATGACGCATGATTTCAAGACATGAAACATTTAATTTGCCCAACACAATAACTTTGATACGCATCAGCGCTGTTCCGTTTCTTTTTTTTCTGCTTTCAGATCCGGGGGAGTTCTGGAGTCTTGTTCTGGCGTCTTTGTTTGTTCTTGTTTCCATCACCGATTTCCTCGACGGTTACCTGGCCAGAAAATATCAGATGATTACGACCATGGGGAAATTTCTCGATCCCATCGCGGATAAAATTATTGTTAATTCAGCGATGATTCTGATGATTCCTATCAGCCGTATTCCGGCATGGATCGTTGCCGTAACCATTATCCGGGATTTGATTGTGGACGTCATCCGCAGCATCGCTTCGTCTGAAGGTATTTATATTCAAGCCAGTATTCTGGGAAAACAAAAGACGGTGACCCAGATCATCGCGGTAACCGCATTGATGATTCATTATCCTCTTTTCGGTCTTAATGCTCATGCCGTGGGAATGGTGATTTTGTATATTGCTTTATTCCTTACGGTTTATTCGGGAATTGATTATTTTATTAAACTTTATCAAAGTGTTGAAAAAACCGGACATGATTAAGTTTGGTTGGTATCCATGATGATGAAGAAACAAGATATTTTTTTGAAATATTTTTAACATTTTTATTGACAATAAATATCTATTTGTTATAGTCACCAACGCTTCTAACGAGCGGGCGTAACTCAGCGGTAGAGTGCTACCTTGCCAAGGTAGACGTCGACGGTTCAAATCCGTTCGCCCGCTCCATTTTTTTATTGGCGGCATAGCCAAGTGGCTAAGGCAGCGGTCTGCAAAACCGTTATTCCCCGGTTCAAGTCCGGGTGCCGCCTCCAGAATGCTCAAAGGGTTGCAGATGAGTACTCACGGCAACCCTTTTTTCCTGTGCAGGGCCTCTCAAGAAAATGCGTTGGAACGCTGCCTATTTCCCTCGAGGGATTGGCGCATTTGCCGGTTTACGAATTGCATGCTGATCGATGAGGATATCCTTCTGCTTTTGTTTCCCGCGAAGGTTTTTTTCCACAAAGATTTTCTTTTTTTCAAAAGGATCATATTCCGCGAAATACATCAATGTGGAATAAGTGGACGGAAGAGGCGTGAAAATCTGTACCTGCCGGGGATGGGTGTGCAGTTCTTTTCCGGCGAAGGATTTAATCAAGCGCATATCTTCTTCGGTGCAGCCGGGATGGGCGGCAATGAAGTAATAGGTAAGGAACTGATTTTTTCGTGATGATTGATTCAATTTCTCAAAAACTTTTTTAAAATCGAGTAATAAACGCGTCGGTGGTTTGCCCATGAGTTTAAGCGTTTCCGGTGCTATATGCTCGGGTGCCACCTTTAATTGACCGGAAATATGATGGTCAACCAGCTCCCGCATGTATTCGTTACCGTATTGTTTATCTCCCGGGAGCAAATCATATCTGATGCCGGAGGCGACAAAAACCTTTTTGATGCCCTTAATCTGTCGCAGATTTTTCAACAAATTAATTTGCCGGTGATGATCAATTTTTAAATTCGAACAGACTCGAGGATAAAGACAACGTTTGTTCTCACACGCTCCATGGGTCTGTTTTTTTGAACAGTCAATGCCGTACATGTTGGCGGTAGCGCCGCCGACATCCATTATGTAACCTTTAAAATCCGGCAAAGAAGCAATTTTTCTCGCTTCATCCAAAATCGACTTTTCAGAACGGCTGGTAATGGTTCTTCCTTCATGCAGACCGATGGAACAGAAATTACATTCACCGTAACAACCGCGATGGGAAGTGATGGAAAATTTAATCGTTTCCATCGCCTTGACTTTTCCCTGTTTCGCGTAAAAAGGATGAACATCCCGGGAGAAGTCTAACGCATAAATCGCATCCAGTTCTTCGGTGGTCAATAGGGATTGCGGAGGATTTTGAATCAGATAACGATTGCCGTGTTTCTGAAACAGGCCGGTGGCCGTCAGAGGATCGTTATTCTGATAAAAGGTTTTAAACATCTGAACAAAGTTTTTTTTATCCGCGATCACGTCCTCATAGGCGGGTATTTCTGTATAATCGGGATGAGGAGTGGAAGCGATATAACAGAGTCCCTTGGTGTTCCTAACATCCCGGCCGTTTCTTATTTTTTCAGCGATCTCCAACGTTGATTTTTCGGCCATACCATAAATCAGATAATCGGCACGGGCGTCAAAAAGAATTGAACGGCGGACGGAATCGGACCAGTAATCATAATGCGCGATTCTGCGCATGCTAGCCTCAACACCCCCCAGGATCAAAGGTTTTGTATCTTTAAAATATTGTCGGATCAGGTTGGCGTAAACGACAACAGCGCGATCAGGACGTCGGGTGTTTTTCCCTCCGGCAGTCAAATCGTCACTGTGTCTTTTTTTCTTCAAAGCGGTGTAATTGGCCACCATGGAATCAATGCAGCCGCCGCTTATGCCCCAGAATAGCCGGGGCTCACCCAGTCGGCCAATATCGGTTCCGCTGTGCCAGTCCGGTTGCGCGATGATGCCCACGCGAAAGCCGGCGCGAGAGAGAACATGGCCGATGATGGAAACACCGATAAACGGACTGTCGATATAGGCATCGCCAGTGACAAGAATCACATCGAGTTGATCCCATTTCAATTTTTTTAACTCGTTAAAGGTTGTAGGAAGGAACATATTTTGAAAAAAAAGACCAGCAGGATGGATTTACAATATATTAATCAGCTTGAGTCCCAAAATGGCTGCCGACAGTAAAATGACAACAGCAACGCGTCCCAGCCAGCGGTGCATATTTCTGAAGGCCTGTTTGTTTTTAACTTTAAATTGACGATAGCCAATGATCAGAGTGATGAAGGAAAATGAAAAAGCCGTCAAACCGGCAACATGATGCAATCCTTGTAAATGTTCGCCGCTGGAGCCGGCAACATAAAAAAAAGCCATGGCAATACCTGTTGTCATTGCGCCGAAACTGAGAGCGTTGACTGTTTTGTGAAATTTCAGCCAGTTTTTCCTTCTTCTGAAGAAGATGGCTGCACTGACGCCGGCAATCAAACCTGACGTTGCGGTGATCATCAGTAAAATGTGCAGAATAAAAAACATGGTTTCCCGATTACGGAAATAGTCTGAAAAGTTAAAGCTTAAATGTCATCGACTGGCCAACGGCAACGCATTTCATTTTGCTGCCACTTGATTTGATAATCTTGCGGCAGTCCGCCACAATCTCGTCAAGAGCATCGTCAACCCTTTCCTGGTTGTGATGAAATAATCCCAGTTGCTTTACGCCGGCTTCCAGCGCGAGATTCAGCGTATCCTTATAACAGGAGTGACCCCACCCGCGTGTTTTTTTATACTCTGCTTCATTATACTCGGCATCGTGAAACAGCAGATCCGCGCCTTTGCAAAAATTCAGATATTGTTTATACGTCAGGCCTCCTTTGTGCCGGTAACGCAGTTCATTATCCGTCAAAAAAACGAACGACTTGCCGTCTTCCTCAAACCGGTAGCCTGTTCCCTGATTGGGATGGCTTAACGCTATGGGCGTAATCATCATGGAGCCCAGATTGTAATACGATTGAAAACAAAACTCCTGATAGTCAATTTTGGCGCGAATATAGTCCAGGTTGACCGGAAAATTCGGGGCCGCCATTATTCTGGCGAGCATTTTTTTGACGGATGTCTGTGCGAAAGGACAACCCCAGACATTTAATTTGGTTTTGGGTGAATAAATGGGTTTAAAAAAAGGAAAGCCTATAATATGATCCCAGTGGGCGTGTGTTAATAAAAGAGTGAAGTTATGATAACCGTTTACGGTGAGAGTATTGCCTGCGTCACGTATGCCGGAACCGGCATCAACGATCAGTATGTTATCCTCCTTGGTTCTGATCTCAAGACATGTGGTATTCCCGCCATAGCGTAAATACTGTCTGCCTGACACAGGAATAGAGCCTCTGGAGCCCCAGCAGTGAATAATCATTGGTCACCTTTATTGCGTTTGCAGTCTAATAATACATAACTAATTTTAAATCAAGCAGGATGTAAAGACATTTTTATAAAATAATTTTACCTTGCTATTATCACAATCGTTCTTAAATTAATTAAAACATGGAGGAAAATACGATGAAAAAAATAAAAATTAATGGAATGTCCTGTCAGCATTGTGCGATGGCTGTGACCAAAGCGTTAAACACAGTAGAGGGTATCAAGAATGTGCAGGTCGATTTGAGCCGTGGCGTTGCGACTTACGAAGAAGAAAAAAATGTCGATACCAAGATCATCGCCGCGGCCGTTAAAAAAGCCGGCTACGATATTGATGAATAACATGGCTGGCCGGAATACCATAACTATTGCCGTCGGGGGAATGACCTGCGCCGCCTGTGTCAGGAGGGTCGAAAATGCGATTAAAGAGATTGAAGGCGTAGAAGATATTGCCGTCAATCTAGCCAATGGACACGCAACCATTATTCATCATTCAAAATGGGGAGGTGTTTCGTCTCTCAGCAAAGTTGTTACCGACCATGGTTATGAATTTTTAGGAGAAGTGAAGGATCCGCTTGTCGATCCCCTGGAAGAATCCAGGAATAAAGATCTGAAAGACCTTACATTAAAAGTCGTCTGCGGCACGGTATTAAGCATCATTATTTTTATGGGTTCAATGCAGCATTGGTTTGATTTTCTGCATTTCATTCCCCGTCAGACGATGCTTCTGGCGATGTTTTTTCTGACGTTTCCGGCCGTGTTCTGGGTAGGCAGCCGTTTTTTCACGGGAGCTTATAAAGCGGCCAGGCAAAAAACATCAGATATGAACACGCTTGTTGCGGTCGGTGCTTTTTCAGCTTACGCCTATTCCGCCGCCGCAACTTTTTTTCCGCAATTTTTCACCACTGCCGGAGTCATGCCGCATGTTTATTATGATGGCGCGGCGATGATCGTCACTCTTATTCTGGTTGGAAGATTACTGGAAGCCAGAGCCAAAGGGAAAACGTCTGCGGCAATCAAGACGTTAATCGCACTGAGACCTAAAACGGCGCATCTCGTTAGAAACGGTCAGGAATTGGAAATGATCGTTGAAGATGTGCAGGTCGGCGATATGCTTCTGGTGAAGCCGGGAGAAAAGATTCCTGTTGACGGCATTGTTCTGTCCGGTGAATCAACCATCGACGAATCCATGCTGACCGGTGAAAGCATGCCGGTTAGCAAAACAAAGGGACAGAAAGTCTTTGCCGCCACCATGAACAAGACGGGCAGTTTTACTTTTCGGGCAACTGGCGTTGGCGCTGAAACTGCACTGGCACAGATTATTCGAATGGTGGCGGAAGCGCAGGGGTCCAAAGCGCCGATTCAGCGTCTCGCGGATAAAATTGCTTCTGTATTCGTGCCGGCCGTTTTTGTTGTGGCTCTTATTACTTTTTTCATCTGGTACGTTGTGCCTGCCGATCATCATTTCAGTCGCGCTCTGATTAATTTTGTTTCTGTTTTGGTTATTGCCTGCCCCTGCGCACTGGGCCTGGCAACGCCCACGGCAATAATGGTGGGTACCGGTCTGGGAGCGCAAAGTGGAATTTTAATTAAGGGGGGCGAGACCTTAGAAAAGATACACAAACTTTCTGTTATCATCTTTGACAAAACAGGTACGCTCACCCGTGGCGAACCTTTTGTGACAGACATTTTGACAGCTGAAGGTTTTGACGTCAAAACCGTTCTTGCCTTTGCCGCATCGTTGGAGAAAAATTCTGAGCATCCTCTTGCCCAGGCAATTCTGCAAAAATCAAAAGCAGAAGGAATCTCTATGGTTGTTACCGATGGATTTACAGCAATACCGGGGATGGGAACCAAAGCATTTGTTGACAATAAATTAGGCATAATCGGCAATCTGCAGTTTATGCAAAAAGAAGAAGTTTCGGTTGATCGTTGGATACAAAAAGCGGCAAAACTGGAATCAGAAGGAAAAACCACTGTGTTCGTATCCATGGACACTCAAGTTATCGGCATTATCGCCGCTGCCGATATAGTGAAGCCCTCTGCCTTGCTAGCGGTGGAAAGCCTGAAGAGCAGGGGATTAAAAGTGGCCATGATTACCGGTGATAACAAAGAGACGGCCGCCGCCATCGCTTCTCAATTAGGCGTGGAAAAAGTGTTGGCCGAGGTTCTTCCGGAGAAAAAAGCCGATGCAATAAGAGAGATGCAGGCGGCGGGAGCGGTTGTGGCAATGGTCGGTGACGGCATCAACGACGCCCCGGCGCTGGCAGCAGCTGATGTCGGGATAGCCATCGGCGCCGGAACGGATGTCGCCATGGAAGCTAGCGACATAACGCTGATTCGAGATGATTTGTCGGGTGTTGAGGAAGCGATAGATTTGTCGCTTGCCACAATGCGCGTCATCAAACAGAATCTTTTCTGGGCTTTTTTTTATAATGTAATCGGTATCCCGCTTGCAGCCGGCGCCTTGTATCCGGCATGGGGAATCTTATTAAATCCGGAATATGCCGCCGCGGCAATGGCGTTGAGTTCATTTTCTGTTGTCAGTAATTCCTTACGCCTGCGCCGAATCTGGAAGAACCATCAGACCGGAAAGGCATAGCACGACAAACATCAACGGCAATCAATCCGATCAATTTCTCATGACAATAAATTGTCTTTAAGGTTAACGGAGTACCTGCACAGGTAAATGCCTGTGCTCTGTTGTTCCATCGCCTAATTGCCCCGCGGTGTTGTATCCCCAGGACCAGACTTTTCCGTCTTCTGTTAGGGCCAGTGTATGTGATTCTCCCGAAGAGATCGCGATAACTTCAATCAAGCCCTCTACTTCCACGGGAGTACTGCTGTTATCGGTTGTTCCATTACCAAGATTTCCAGCGCCGTTGTATCCCCAGTTCCATACCGTTCCGTTATTCTTTAATGCTACTGTGCGGTAAAGTCCCGCGGAGATGGCTTTTACATCGGTTAAACCGATGACCTGTACGGGGGTGTAGCTATTCTCTGTTGTCCCGTTTCCAAGTTCGCCGGCATTATTACTTCCCCAGGACCAGACTGTTCCGTCCGCTTTCAAGGCGACGGTATGATTAGGGCCCGCAGCGATGGCTATGACTCCGGTAAGACCGGCTACCTGAACAGGAATCAGTGTATCGGTAGTTGTTCTGCCCAGTTGACCGGACGTGTTATCGCCCCATGTCCAGACTGTTCCGTCATCTTTCAAGGCAACCGTGTGTTCCCATCCAGCAGATATGGCTTGCACGCCTGAAAGTACTTGTACTGGGGTGTAGGAGTCCGTGTTAGTCCAGTTTCCCAGTTGACCTGAAATATTATTCCCCCATGTCCAGACCGTTCCGTCATTTCTTAATGCAATGGTGTGCACCCAACCTGCGGATATCGACTTGACATCGGTTAAACCGGTAACTTTTACGGGAGCACTTTTTTGTTCTGTCGTGCCATCCCCCAATTGCCCCTCGCTGTTATTTCCGATGGTCCAGACTGTTCCATCACTTTTTAAAGCAACGGTATGAGACCAGCCTGCGGCTATTTCTTTTATCTTATTCAGACCTTTGAACTTTACCGGTTTATTTTGGTTATACATGGTGCCATCGCCCAGTTGACCGGAACCATTATATCCCCAGCTTCTGATAGTGCCGTCATTTTTCAAGGCTAAGGAGTGTGACCAACCGGCAGTAATTTTTTTTACACCGGTTAGATATTTACTGTGGTGTGATGAATCGTCGCTTCCACACGAAATCAATAATGCTGCCATGAAGAAAGAGATCATTACCCAGAGAAATCTTTTATTGTTCATGCTTGCCCTCCATAAACCTTTGACAATGTTTATTTTGAATTCAAGAAGAAAATTTGGTGCTGATGGCTTTGCTAACTACACCGAATCATATTTTCTGTCAAGTAAAGCGTAATCTTAAGAAATTCGGGTGGCATTTTTTATCGATAATGCATCCAGATTGATTAATAATCAATAATATTAAATAGATAAACAATATCTAAACAATTTAAAGGGTGGATTACTTGAACAAACATTTACGAGTAATACTTAAATCAGCTTTGCTTATTGACTATGAGTTCAAATAATGGTATTATACCTCTCTATTATGGAAAGGCAGGCGAAAAATAAAATGTTTAAGGTAGGCGATTTGGCGGTATATCCGGCACATGGTGTCGGTGTGATTGAAGCCATTGAAAATAAAGAAGTAATGGGGAAGAAACAGTCCTTCTACGTTATGAAAATAATGGGGAACGGCATGAAAATCATGATACCGACGATGAGTGTCAAAGCGGTAGGATTGCGTGAAATTATTATGGAAAAAGAAATTCCTAAAGTTTATGAAATTTTACGTAATAAAGATGTTACGATTGATAAACAAACATGGAATAAACGTTATCGTGAATATCTGGAAAGAATCAAAACGGGTTCTGTTTTTGAAATTGCCGGTGTTTTACGTGACTTGTTTATCTTGAAAAGCGATAAGAATCTTTCTTTCGGCGAACGGAAGATGATGGATACAGCCAAGAATTTGCTGGTCAAGGAAATCTCTGTTGCCAGCAACGCGAAGGAATCAGAAGTCGAGCATAATTTGCAGAAAATATTTACAGTCCAGTAATCTATATTCAATTTATATTTTAATTCAGCTCTTTGAAAATTAAATACAGGCAGATTACTTTTCCTTTTCAAGGAAACCGTCATTTTGCCTCCCATTTTATTATTTTATATTTTTTTTCATTAGATAATTAATATTTTATAACATTCATAAAATAGAAAACAGAAAGGAGGTGAAACGTTTGGTTATTAAAATTATCTTAATTCTGGCATGTTCGATAAGTGGTTATGCTATTTCGTATTATTCTTTCTCGGATCCTTTTTTGATTCTTAAATCTTTAGCCGGTTTGATTGTCGGATTATTAATCGCATTAATCGTCATTCAAATAGAAAAAGAAATTCGCAAATTATCTCTCAAAGTCATTATCGGTGGCGTTGCCGGAACGATGATGGGTCTCCTGATTGCCTTGATTTTTAGCTTTGGCTTAAATTTTGTAAGTAAAATCAGAGAGAACCAGCAGGCGGTACCCTGGATCTATTTGTTAATCACGGGAATCTTCGGTTATCTGGGTCTTGTTTTAGGATCAAACAAGATTGAAGAATTTAATTTTGATGGAATTGAATCTAATGCTGATCGTAATTTGCGAATCCTGGATACCAGCGTAATCATTGAGGGAAGAATAGCCGATATCTGTGACAGTGGATTTATTGAAGGGGAACTGATGGTACCCCGTTTCGTTTTAAACGAATTGCAGCTGGTTGCCGACTCTTCAGATTCAATGAAGCGGTTACGAGGAAGACGCGGTCTGGACGTTCTCAATCATTTGCAGAAAAGTCCCAATGTCAATATCAATATCGTTGATCAGGATTTCCCTAAAATCAAAGGCGTGGACGGCAAACTGGTTGCCTTGGCCAAGCAGTTAAACGCCAAGCTTTTGACCAATGATTATAATTTAAACAAGGTCGCCGAATTGCAGGGCATCAGGGTATTGAACATCAACGAACTGGCCAATGCGATGAAACCCGTCGTGCTCCCCGGTGAACAGATGACTGTCAAGATCGTTCGTGAAGGCAAGGAAGCGGGTCAGGGTGTTGCATATCTTGATGACGGCACGATGATTATTGTGGACCATGCGCAGAAACTCGTGAATGTAACTGTTAAGGTTGTTGTAACCAGTGTACTGCAAACAACAGCGGGAAGAATGATCTTCTCGGAACTCAAAGAAGTTGCCTGATAACAAATCTAACTTTTCCTGAAGCCCGGAGGATCATTCAATCCGGGCTTTTTTATGACTATTCCATTTTCAAAATAAAAATGCTATCTACGCAAACACTTGAATGGAAGTGATTGATGAAAACAATCGCCATAATTCCTGCCGGAGGGGCGGGTAAAAGATTAAAATCTCACATAGCGAAGCAGTATCTGTTGCTGGATTCTTTACCGGTACTGGTGCAAACTCTTCAGGTGTTTCAGCATTCTTCGGAAATCCATGAAATTATCCTGGCTTTGCCATCGGAGGATCTGGTGCATATCCGTCAGGAACTGGTTGAAAAATACGGTTTGACCAAAGTGTCTCAGGTGGTTGCCGGGGGGAAAGAAAGGCAGGATTCTGTAAACAACTGCCTTAATACTATTCAGGCCGATTGCGACATTGTGGTCGTGCACGATGCCGTCCGCCCGTTTGTTACGGAAGCGCTCATCGCGCGCGTTGTTGATGCCGCCAGATCGACGGGGGCCGCCGTGGCCGGTGTAAAAATAAAAGATACCATCAAAAAGGTTAATGACGATCATAAGATTGCGATGACCGTGCCGCGGGAAAATCTCTGGTCAGCGCAGACACCCCAGGCTTTTCAATTGGAACTCCTGAAAGAATCATACCGGGCCGCATATAAAGAAAATTTTTATGGAACGGACGATGCTTCTTTAGTCGAGCGGTTGGGAAAGGAAATCAGAATGGTTGAAGGAACTTACGAGAATCTGAAAATCACCACCAACGAAGATATGCGGATCGCCGATGCGCTGATGAAAAAAAGATACACAGCCAGTGTGCGCAACGGTTTCGGCTATGACAGTCATCGATTTGCTGCAAACAGAAAACTTATTCTGGGCGGTGTGGAAATTCCTTTTGATAAGGGTTTGCAGGGACACTCCGACGCGGACGCGCTGATTCACGCGATTTGTGACGCGCTTTTAGGAGCCGCGGGAGCAGGGGACATTGGCAGACATTTTCCGGATTCCGATTCCGAATATAAAGATATCTCCAGCATGATTCTTCTGGAAAGAGTAAAAAAGATCATCGAAGAAAAAGGATATATTGTGAATAACGTTGATGCGACGGTCATCATGGAAGCGCCCAAACTTGCCCCTCACGCGGACAAGATGGTTTCCAATATAGCCCGCGTTTTGAAAATATCCGGGGAATGTGTCAATATCAAAGCCAAAACAAACGAAGGTATGGGGTTCACCGGAAGAAAGGAAGGTGTGGCGGTGTTTGCCGTTGCCGCTTTGACAGAAAGGAAAAAGCATGGTTCCGAAGCCTAGGGTGAGATTCGCGCCTTCTCCAACCGGTGAGCTGCACGTGGGTAACGCGCGCACCGCGCTCTTTAACTGGATGTTTGCCCGTCATCACGGCGGAAGTTTGATCCTCCGGATTGAAGATACTGATGAATCGCGAAGCGCGGTTTCCTATCAGTTAAATTTGTATGATGATCTGAAATGGCTGGGACTGGATTGGGATGAAGGACCTGAAAAAGGCGGAACATATGCCCCTTATAAACAGAGCGAACGTTTGGATATTTATACCGCTCATCTGCAGAAATTAATTGACAACGATCAGGTTTATCCCTGCTATTGCACAGAAGAAGAACTGGAGGAAGAACGCCAGACTTTGATTTTGAGCAAGCGTATGCCGCGGTACATGGGCAAATGCCGGCACTTAAATTCAGATCAAAGAAAGCAAAAAGAAAACGAAGGGAGAAAGCCTTCGTATCGCTTTAAGATTCAATCGCAAGTAATTGAATTTGAAGATTTAATCCGAGGCGCCATGAAATTTGAGGCGGAGGCCATCGGCGATTTTATCATTGTGCGTTCCAATGGGATGCCAGCCTATAATTTTGCGGTTGTCATTGATGATCATCTGATGAACATCAGCCATGTTATTCGCGGTGAAGATCATCTCTCCAATACCGCTTTGCAGATTATGCTTTACCGAGCTTTCGGTTTCGCGCCGCCATCGTTTGCTCATCATTCTTTAATTCTCGGGAAAGACCGCGCCAAGCTCAGCAAGCGGCACGGCTCCGTTTCCATCGGTGAATTTCGCAAGCAGGGAATTTTACCAGAAGCGATGATTAATTATCTGGGGCTTCTGGGAAGTTCATTTTCCGACACCAAGGAGGTGCTGTCTCGTGAAGAGATGGTAGCCGGTTTCGCCCTGGAGCGGGCGTCAAAAAGCGGCGCCGTATTTGATGAAGAAAAACTCCATTGGCTCAACGCCATCTATATCAGAAACAGCCAGACCGAAGACTTGGTAGAACGGCTGAAGCCGTTTCTGGCACAGTCCGGTTATCAGGACGAGATAATCAAATCGAGTGGGTTCAAGAAGATTATTGATCTCGTCAAAACCGATTTCACCACCCTGGCTGACATTGGAAATCATATCGACATATTCTTTGACGACAGATATGCAATCACGCAGGAAGCCGCAGAAATCCTGGCAAAAGAGGACGCACGTAAGGTCATCAATACTTTTCTGGAATATTTAACCGGCCATGCTGAAGAACCTGAGAAACTTTATCCGGCCGCCATGAAATTCGTCAAAGAAAAAACCGGCGCAAAAGGCAAAGAATTATTCATGCCTGTGCGCGCCGCCTTGACCGGAAAAGTTCACGGTCCCGAACTGGATAAGATTTTTGCCATCCTGGGCCGAGAGACAGCGATCAGGAGATTAAAAGCAATCAGCCGCTAAACACTTTTCCGGTGTTTTCTAATCGCAATCGCATAAAAAATCACATTGATCACAATGACCAGAACACCCAAAATCTTCTGGATGGATGTTGTCAGATTTACCGGATAGATGACGGGGATCAGATACTGAGCGACAAAATCACCGCCATACAGACTTTCTCCGGCAAGATCGCGAAAATGATTTTCCAGCGGAGTCAGCGGGCAAATCCAACTGAAGATTTCGACAACCACTCCCCAGATCGCCGCGGGAAGATGCATGAAGGCTACTTTTGGCCAGCGAATAACCAGTAATCCGCCGAAAATAACGAATGCGATAAATAGGAAATGAATAACAACTATCGCGTCGGCAATGACCTTGTACACGTCCGCCTCAAAATCCTAAAGAGGAATATTGGTGTGCTTTTTGGAAATTCTCGAGAGTTTTTTGTCTTTCAAAGTTTCCAGAATCGTTATGATTCTTTTCCTGGTATCGCGCGGGGCGATGATTTCCTCGATGTACCCCAGTGACGCCGCGAAATAAGGATTATTGAATTTCTCCTCATAAGCCGCTGCCAATTCCGCCCGCTTGGCTGCGGGATCTTCCGCTTTGGATATTTCACTGCGGTAAATGATGTTGCAAGCGCCTTCCGCGCCCATCACGGCGATTTCAGCGGTGGGCCATGCCATCACGTAATCAGCGCCCAGCTGTTTGCTGCACATGCCCAGATACGCGCCGCCGTATGCTTTGCGCGTGATCACGGTTATTTTCGGCACGGTCGATTCGGAATAAGCGTGCAGAAGTTTTGCGCCATGGCGGATGATGCCCGCCCATTCCTGATTGGTGCCCGGCATGTAACCGGGAACATCCGTAAACGTCAGCAAGGGAATATTGAAGGCGTCGCAGAAGCGAATAAAACGGGAGGCCTTGTCGGAAGCGTTCACATCCAGCACACCTGCTGAAAACCGGGGATTATTGGCAATGACACCCACCGTTTGTCCCATGACGCGGATAAAAGCGGTAATGATATTTTGTGCCCAGAGTTCGTGTGTTTCAAATATTTCGTTGTTGTCGGCAACTGCTTTGATGATTTTTTTCATGTCGTAGGCACGGTTACTCTTGTCGGGAATAAACGTGTCCAGCTCCGGGCAGAGCCTTTCCGCGCTATCCGTACTCCCGGAAACCGCCGGGGGAGCATTGCAGCAATCCGGCAGGTAAGATAAAAGTTTTTTGATTTTTTCGATGCAGTCGGCATCACTGTCCGTAACCACGTGGCAGACACCGCTTTTCGAAGCATGTGCCACAGCGCCTCCCAGATCTTCATGAGAAACTTCTTCACCGATGACAGCCTTCACCACATCCGGGCCGGTGATATACATATAGCTGCTGTTTTTAACCATAAAAACCCAATCGGCAAGAGCCGGAGAGTAAACAGCGCCGCCGGCGGTCGGTCCCATGATGGCATGTATTTGCGGAATGTATCCTGAACTCATCGTGTTGCGGTAAAAGATTCCCCCGTAGCCTTCCAGCGAATGAACGCCTTCCTGAATGCGCGCGCCGCCGGAATCATTCAGCGATACAAATGGCTTTTGAGCGTCGAGGGCCATATCCATCACCTTCCAGATTTTCTTTGCATGCATTTCCCCCAGAGAGCCGCCGGCAGATGTGAAATCCTGAGCTGCGACAAAAACAACCCGTCCGTTGACCTTGCCAAAGCCTGTAATGACGCCGTCGGAAGCAATCTCTTTTTTATCAAGGCCAAAAAGCGTGGAGCGGTGCTGGACAAAAAGCTGCACTTCCTGAAACGTATCTTGATCAAAAAACAAATCCAGTCTTTCGCGGGCGGTAAGTTTATTTGCTTCATGCTGCTTGGCAATCTGCTTTTCTCCCCCCATCAATTTTAAAGCCTGGCTCTTTGTTTCGAAGTCTTTAATTTTTCCTAATGTGGTATTTTTCTGAATATCGTCACTCATAAGTTCCATCCTTTTGAATTAAAATAACTTGAGCTTCAATCCGTCATGATTGATATTTTCAAAGCGGCGCAATCCTAGCTTTTTTAATGAAAACTGGCAAGCAGAAAAGAATTCTGAAAACAAAATACATCGTGCCAATTGCATTAATTTCTGCGGCAGATCCGTCAATCAAACATCATTGAACTTTCAACTGTTGCAACCAAGATTATATTGACATGCCTATAGTGTTTACCTATACTTTGATTTCGAATTGGATAAGTTTGCATCTATTATGTTTCGTCATGATTATGGAGGTTAACTTGGAAAAGCTATTTTATCCGCAATCCATTGCCATCATCGGCCTGTCTTCAAAACCAAATAATATTCCCCGGATTGTTCTGGAAAATCTGATTCGCTGGGGATACAAAGGGCGAATCTCCGGTATCAATCCCCGCGCCACGGATGCTCATGTGGACGGAATAAAAATGTACAAAGACGTGAGGGATTTACCCGTCGTTCCGGATCTGGCTTACATTCTGGTGCCCGCAAAACTGATTCCTGATGTCATTGATTCCTGCGGTCAGGCCGGCGTCAAAAGACTGGCCATCCCTTCCGGAGGATTCAATGAACTGGGTAGCGAAGGCAAAATATTATCTGAACTTGTTTTACAAAAAGCCAGGCAGTACGGCATCCGGTTCGTGGGTCCCAACGGGGTTACCGTCGCCAACACCGCTAACGGTCTTTGTCTGCCGTTTGTCCCGTCTTACAGACCGCCCAAAGGCGGTTTTTCCATTATTTCGCAGAGTGGCGGCGTCGGCTTGATGCTCTGGAATCTGATGACCGATGATAATGTCGGGATGGCCAAATTTGCCAGCATCGGCAACAAACTGGATTTGGACGAGGTCGATTTTCTGGAGTATTTCGGGCGCGATCCCGAAACAAAAGTTATTGGTATGTATCTGGAAAGCATTCCTCGGGGCGATTGTCTCATCGAAGCAGCATCCAAAATAGACAAACCCGTTATAATTCTGAAAGCCAACACCACCTTCGCGGGCAGGAAAGCCGCGATGAGTCATACAGCCGCGCTCGCCAATAACGAAGATATCATCGATACGGCCTTTGAGCGATCGGGCATTATCCGCATCAATCATTTCAACGATTTTATTTCCATCGCCAAGGCGTTCGAACTCCCGCCGATGCGCGGAAAACGAATCATGGTGATGTCACCTGCAGGCGGCTTCACTGTGATGACAGCTGATCTGTGTGAAGAATCAGGTTTTGAATTTGCCGATCCCGGCGCCGCTTTTTATGAAGAATTGAAAAATTCTTCCAATGCCGGGGTTATCAATTTTTCCAATCCGCTGGATATGGGAGACATTTACGATATGAGTGCCTATCCGCATATTTTCTACTCTGTCATGCACAACGAAAATGTGGACGGCGCCGTCTATATTACGCAGTGGCCGGAAATGCCGCGCGGCGAAGATGTTTTTTATAAGATGTTCCACACGGATTTGTCCAAGGAAGTTGCCGGAACCATTCTCTCGTCGGGAAAACCTTTGGGCGTTTGTCTATTCGGTCTTTCCGCGACGATTTCCCGCATCAAGCAAAATCTGGACATCCCGATTTTCAATAACGCCAGCGAAATGATTCGCGCCTTTAAAAAGCAGTGCGATTATTATGCCAGGAAGGCGCAGGGGAACTCCGTTTACAAACTGCCTGAAAAAGTTGATGTCCAGGCCGCTCAAAAATGGATTCAGAACAATACCGGAGTGAAAGGAGAGGAATCGCTCGAACTGCTCAACCATTTCGGCATTTCCATAGCGGAATCGGCCGTGGCGAAAGACAGCAAGGAGGCGATCGAAATCGCTACTAAAATCGGTTATCCTGTTGTCATGAAAGTTGTTTCGCCGGACGCGATTCATAAATCCGATGCCGGTGGCGTGATTATGGGGATTCAGAATATTGAAGAAGTCGGTGATGCATTTGAAAAAATTAAAAAGAATCTTTTTCAATATAAAGCCAAGGCTGATTTTCAGGGAGTTCGTGTCATGAAACAGGCGGGTGAGGGCTACGATATGTTCATCGGCGGAAAATATGATGAATCATTCGGCCAGGTCGTCTTTTTCGGCTATGGAGGAATTTACATTGAAGTCTTTAATGACACAGCCAATATTCTTTGTCCGGCTGATAAAAACGAAATTGAATCCAAAGTTCGAAAGTTAAAATCCTTCAAGATGCTCCAGGGAACCAGAGGGAAGGACGCCGGAGACATTACGGGTTATGTGAACATGATTGAAAGAGTAACGCATCTTCTTCATCAGTTTCCTCAGATTCGCGAGCTGGATATCAATCCTGTCCGGGTGCTTGCTGACGGCTCCGGAGTGGTGGCGCTGGATGCGCGCGTCCGAATTGAAGCCTGATGTTTCGTTCTTCGTAAACTGTCCGGTAAAAGAATCAGGATGAGCGATGCGTAATTTTAAAATGACTGTTGAATATGACGGATCCGCCTATTGCGGCTGGCAAAGGCAGGATAATGGTGTCTCCATTCAGCAGGTTCTCGAAGAAGCCATTGAAAAAATAACCGGGCAGAAGGTTTCTGTGATCGGCTCCGGCCGTACAGACGCCGGCGTACATGCCCTGAATCAGGTAGGCAGTTTCAGATGTGAAACGAAATTGCCCGTTCATAAAATCTTCCTGGGTGTGAACAGCGTGCTGCCGCCGGATATTGTCGTTAAAAAATTGGAAGAAAGAGATGACGATTTTCACGCGTTGCGTGACGCCAAAAGCAAAATTTATGTTTACAAAATACTCAACCAGAGGCTGCGCCCGGCGCTGGGGCGCCATTATTTCTGGCATGTGCGTTATCCTTTGGATATTGCGAAAATAAAAAAGGCGGCAAAATATTTACTGGGCACGCATGATTTTTCCTGCTTTTGCGCCACCGGGACGGATGTTAAAGACCGCGTAAGAACCATTGTCGATATTGAAATTCAGACCGGAGAAGAAGGATTGATTGAAATAAAAGTGGAAGCACATGGCTTTTTGAAATATATGGTCAGGAACATTATCGGCACGTTAGTGGATGTGGGACGTGGTAAACGGGAACCTGAAGAAATGAAGCTAATTATCGAATCTAAAAACAGAAACATTGCAGGCGCGACGGCGCCGGCCTGTGGTTTGTTCCTAAAGGAGGTTAAATACTAAGTGAAAATACTGCTGCTGGGACACAAAGGAATGCTGGGGAGCGATCTCCTGACAAAACTTACAGGAGAACATGAAGTGGTCGGCATGGATAAAGAAGAAATTGATATTGTTTCCGCTGATGAATGTAAAAATGCCATTCGGGAAGCTGTGCCCGATATTGTCATCAACGCCGCCGCCTACACTAATGTTGACGGGTGCGAAACGGACAGGGAAGGTTGCTTTGCAGTCAACGCCGGGGCCGTTAAAAATATCGCCGAAGCCTGCCGGAATACAAAAACCCGGATTATTCATTTCAGCACCGATTACGTTTTCGACGGCACAGCACGGGAACCGTACAAGGAAGACGCAACATGCAATCCAATCAATGTTTATGGAGAATCGAAACTGGCCGGCGAACGCTATCTGCAAACTCTCTCGGATAATTATCTGCTGATTCGCACATCCTGGCTGTATGGAATCAAAGGGAAAAATTTCGTCAAAACCATCGTCGAAAAGGCCGAAGCGAAAAAATATATTGATGATACCATGAATAAAGCAAATGCCAGGGCGGATGGTCCTTCAACACTCTCGGTGGTTGATGATCAGGTCGGTTCACCGACCTACACGAAAGACTTGGCCGCGGCAGTCGCTCTGCTCATTGAGAAAAACGCACGGGGCATTTTTCATGTTACCAACCGGGGTAGTTGCACCTGGCATGAATTTGCCGTAAAGATTTTAAAGGAAGCCGGTTACGATAAAATCGTTGTGGAACCGATTAAATCTGCCGAGCTCAAAAGACCGGCCATGCGTCCGGCATACAGTATTTTAAGCATGCAAAAGTTTATTCAGACCACAGGAAAAACCACGCAACCATGGCAACTGGCGCTTCAGGATTATCTGAGCAACAGTAAACTGCACAATTAATGGAGCAGCAGCACTCTGAAAACTAATTGCCATGGCAATGATGCGGATGGATTTCATTGACATACAAAACCGTGTTGATTATAATCGAATCACGAATCAACAGAAATTCAGGACGGCAGAGATAACAGACATTTAAAAACAATAAAGCAGGGTAATCCATCATGAAAGAAAAAAGAATAAAGCGCAGAATGAAAGATGAAGAGAACGAGCATGAACTGGTCATCAATGTTATCTCCAACACAAGAAATCCTGAAGAAAAAATCATCACCAGGGATGTTTCCGCAACCGGCGCTAAAATTCAGACCAATATTAATTTACCCGTCGATACACTTCTGAATATGAAATTCAAATTAAAGGATCTGGAAGAAAAGATAAACGCCATCGGCAAAGTCAAATGGATTAGAGTTGTCATTGAAGACGAAGCTTACGAGGTTGGCGTCGAATTTGTCAACGCGCCGATTTACGCGATCCAGATACTGGAAGATTATATCGACTGGAAACTGGAATCCGAAAAGCTGAAAATACTATTCAGCTTCAGCAAATAAAATATCATCAATAAAATTCCATTCAGCTAATCATTCCTAGTTAGGATGCGGTGAGAATCGTATGGATGTTTAAACGGTTTAATGTTATGAATCCGAAGCTGCAACCATCACGTAGGAAGGCTGTGTAAACATGAATTCCGTCTTTATATATTCTCCTCGTTTCAACGATTTCGAAATAAGCAAGGATCATCCTTTTAAACCGTATCGCGCCAAGATGGTCTATGAACTCTGCTACCGTTATGGTCTGTTCGATCACCCCGGTATCAGGATCGTTGAACCCGATTTAGCCAAAGAGGAAGATCTGCTGGGATTCCATACCGCTGAGTATGTTGACATACTCAAGAGTGCCAACTCCGGGTGTCACGATTTTCAGATGCTGCATTATGGTCTGGGCTCGAATGATAATCCAATCTTTAAGGGCGTGTATGATTATTCTCTGCTCACGGTTGGAGCGACCATGCTGGGTGCAAATCTCATCGCCGCGGGCGATGCTGATATTGCCTTTAATGTCTATGGGGGGCTCCATCACGGAAAGCCGAGTTATGCTGAAGGCTTCTGCTATGTAAATGACGCAGCCCTGGCGATCAACGACTTGCTGGGCAAGGGCTATGAACGAATCGTTTATGTCGATATCGATGCCCACCATGGCAACGGCGTACAGGATGCATTCTATGATACAGACAAAGTCCTGTATTTTTCTTTCCATCAGAGCGGAGATACCATCTATCCCGGCACGGGCTTTGAAAATGAAACGGGCTCTGGCAAGGGTCTTGGTTACACGGTCAATGTGCCGCTGCCGCGGTATACGGATGATGACGCCTATGTCCGCACGTTCATGAATGTTTATCCGCCCCTCGTGAAGGCGTTCAAACCGCAGATTGTCGTGGCATTGATCGGTCTGGATACACTCAATCGTGACCCGCTCACGAACCTCTGCTGCACCAACCTGGGATACAGCAAGGTTATGAAAGCTATCGGGGAAAGTTGTCCCAAAATATTGGCCTTGGGCGGAGGCGGGTACAGCATCCCCGATGTTGTGCGCGGCTGGACCCTGGCCTGGGCCGTGCTCAACGGTTTGACTCCCAAAGATCCATATGAAGGGATTATCAGCGGTGCCATGTACGGGCACGAGCGTCCGGGCAACATTTTGAATGATGAACCTTTCCTTATCTCGCCTTCATTGAAGGATTCTGTCGATCGTTTCGTGGACAGCAAGGTTGACTTTGTCCGTAAGAACATCTTTCCGATTCACGGTATCAAAGGCTGAATCATCCACGACGATGACACCAAACGGTTTTTGAGTGCTTAACGATATATTATTTAAAGAATATTATTACGATGTAACCTTTCAGCCTGTATGAGACAACTTTTCTTTCTTTGCTGACGAGTCTGCCGGAATAAACTTCCTTTTTCGCAGTGAATCATAATAGTAATGGGAAACGGATAAGGCCCGCACGGCCTGCTCCGCTGTTTCGAATATTGGTATCCGGTGCTTGGTGCGGATGGCAATGGATTTGGCCATGGCGTTCGGCGTATAAATGGCGGCGGGCTTTTCGTAATGTTTGCACATTTTCATCAGTTCCAGAAGCGTGTCAATCACGAACGTCTGCCAGACACTCAACAGCGGTAAAAGACCGTCTACCTCGTCAGCAGAAAGAAGGATTTCGTAAATATCGAGATAGGTCTGCGGCGGAGCGGGACCGATGTCTACGGGATTTTTAATGTTGAAAACCTGCCCCGCCTTTTTTAATTTTTCCTGTGTTTGTGATTTCAAGCGTACCACATGCAAGTCAGCTTCCACCAGCAGGTCGGCGCTGATGCTGCCGAAGGCTCCGGAATTGGTAAACATGGCAATGCGCTTGCCTTTCAAAGGAGGCATTTCTGTGAGCATCTTGGGCATGGAGTGGAGTTCATCGATTGATTTCAGACGAATGATTCCGGCCTGCTTGCAGGCGCTCTCGAAGATTTTATCATTGCTGGCCATTCCCGCTGTGTGCGACATGGCGGCCATGACGCCTTCCTGCGTGCGACCTACCTTGTAAATCATTATCGGTTTGCGTGACTTTTTCGCTGCCTCCATCAGTTTGCGGCCATCCGCGACACTTTCCAGATACATGCCGATGACTTCAGTTTCGTCTTTTTGAAAATATTCAATGAGATCCGCTTCATCCACATCACATTTATTACCGATGCTGACAACCTTGTTTACGCCGACGAGATCATAAAAGAACGACTCAATGACAAGAACAACGATGCCACCGCTCTGGATGATGTAGGAAATATTGCCCGGCGCCTCAAATATCCGGCCCATTTCAACCAGGCTGGGATTAACGCCATAAAAACAGCAGAATTTTTTGCGGGTGTCCAGTGTTCCCAGGCAGTTCGGTCCCATGATGCGGATATCATTGGCTCTGGCGACATCATCGATCTCACGTTGCATGGCTTTGCCGTCACTTCCGCCTTCGGAGAATCCGGCGCTTTCAATGATGACCCGCTTGATCCCCTTGACGGCGCAATCCCTGATAATGCCGGGTACGTGTTTTGCCGCCACGATGATGACCGCCAGATCGGGTGTTTCGGGGAGATCACGTATTGATGAATAACCCGGATAGTCATTTACCTTTTCTCCTTTTGAATTGACCGCGTACACTGCGCCGGGATATTTCAGATAATCCTTAAGCATATTACAAATTGTGGCGCCAAGGTTGAAGGGAGAATTGGAAGCGCCGACGACTACAACAGATTTGGGATCGAAAAATTTTTCCATGTGCAACTCACTTTGAATTCTATTTTTTCATAGAACAATCAGGACCGGCAAGATTATTCTTTATATTTTAGCCAACTCCAAAAATCATCCGTACTTATGGAAAATATTCCATTAGCCCGGTAAGCTGGATAATTAATCGGGCATTTCTTGACACAAGAACGGAATTAATTCAAGAGCAATGCTCAATATGTCGAAATGTTTGGAAGTATTTATTTTAAAAATGAGAACATCCTTTAATCCTGGTTGCAGATTTTGGTTTATTGTACTAATACTCCATCCAGTTGATCAGGAGAACAAACTTGTCCAAACGCATTGTAGTTTTATCGTCGGAAATTGCCAATAAGATTGCCGCCGGGGAAGTGGTGGAGAGGCCTGCCTCCATCGTCAAGGAACTGGTGGAAAATTCCATCGATGCCGGAGCAACGGATATCAGGGTGGAATTGGAGAAGGGCGGTTGTCAGTCCATCAAGGTGATTGATAACGGTTCGGGTATTGAGCACGACGACGTGCCGCTTGTTTTTGAAAGACACGCCACCAGCAAGATTCATCATTTTGAAGATATATTCAATGTGATTTCTTTCGGTTTCCGTGGTGAGGCGATGCCCAGCATTGCATCCATCGCGCGGGTAGAACTGCTGACCAGACGCAAACAGGATTTATCGGGAACAAAAGCCACGCTGGAAGCAGGAAAGATCAAAGAGGTTGCACCGGCCGGTTGTCCGGAAGGCACGCAGATATCGGTCACGAAAATATTTGCCAATGTTCCAGCGCGCCGGAAGTTCTTGAAAACAGAAGCCACGGAGCAGGGCGCGTGTCTGGACGCGATTACGCGTTTGGCGTTGGCGCATCCGGAAGTCCGTTTTAAAGTTCTGGTCAACGGCCGTGAAGTTTTGGTCGCTCCGGATGTCCAGGATATTGCGCAGAGGATTACAATGGTGATTGGCGATGATTTTGCCGCGCATTGCCTTACGGTTGAAGCGCAAAAAGAAAATTTGAGCCTGACCGGTTTTATATCGCGTCCTGAATATACGAAATCAAATTCAAAAAGCGTTTATTTGTTTGTCAATAAACGCTTTGTCCGCGATAACAGCGTGCTGCACGCCGTGTTATCATCTTACCGGCAGATTATCGAGCCGCGCCGCTATCCCGCAGCCGTGCTGTTTCTGGAGATGCCGCCGGAAGATGTCGATGTGAATGTACATCCGGCCAAGCTGGAAGTTCGTTTCAAGGATGCACATTCCGTTTTCGATCTGGTTTCCAAAACGATCGCGCGGAGTCTGGCCGGAGCTCCGGCATCCAAAGGTTCTTTTATTTATCGTTTGGAGTCTAAAGAGAAAAATAATTATTCTTTTCCCACGCCATCGGTGCAGGAGAAATCACCGTCCGTTCCTTTCGGGATGTATTCCAGACGCAATTTGCAGCAGGCCATTAACAATGATTTGTTAAAACGGCCTGTGATGGAAAAAACAAATTTTTCAATTGATGATGATCAGGTATCGCCGGATGAAAAGATATCCTTTACAGCCATGCGGTATGTGGGGCAGTACGTCAATACGTATCTGATTTTTGAAGGTGAAGGAGGTCTTGTTCTTCTGGATCAGCATGCGGCGCATGAACGGATCATTCTGGAGAAGTTAAAGCAATCAGCGGGAGAAAAGGTTATCAGTCAGTCGCTGCTGATGCCTGAAATTGTTAATTTAACGCCGGGTCAGATTGCGCTGATGAATGATTACCTGGATTTCTTTCAGGAGATCGGTCTGGAAATTGAGATATTCGGACGAGACGCGATTGCCGTCAAAGCGGTTCCGGTAATATTGTCTCAGGTTAAAATCAGTGAAATGATTTCAGATATAGCCGATCAGTTAAGTGATCAGAATCAGATGCCTTCGCTGCGGGAAAGAAGGGAAAAGATTCTGGCATCGCTGGCCTGCAGGGCTGCCATCAAGGCCAACAGAGTTCTTTCCCGTGAAGAAGTAGCCGCTTTATGCCGAGATCTGGAAGCCACCCCATTTAATCTGACCTGCCCGCACGGTCGTCCGATTACCATCAACTTTTCCTTAAGTGAAATCGAAAGAATGTTTAAAAGAAAGTAAGCCATGAAGATGGAAAAGTTACCGCTGGTCATCGTCAATTCACCAACCGCCACGGGCAAAACCAAACTCGCTGTCGATCTGGCACGGGAGTTCGGCGGCGAAATCATCAGCGCCGATTCGATGCAGGTTTACCGTTACTTGGATATCGGTACAGCCAAACCGACCATAAAAGAACGTGGGGGAATTATGCATCATTTGATTGATGTGGTTAATCCCGATGAAGAATTCAACGCGGCTTTGTTTGCGGAAAAGGCACGGGCCATCATTACCGGATTGGCACAACAGGGGAAACCGGTTTTTGTCGTAGGCGGCACAGGGTTGTATATCCGGGCTCTGCTTCGGGGAATTATCGACACGCCGGACGTTGATGAAAGTATCAGAAATTATTATCGCACCCTGCGGGACACGAACGGTAAGCAATATCTTTACGATATGCTGCTGCAACGGGATGCCGCTGCAGCAGCTCAGATTAATCCCAATGATTCGGTCAGAGTCATCCGGGCGCTTGAAGTTTTGGAACAAACCGGCGAATCTATAACCGTCAAACAAAAAAAGCATTCCTTCGCGGACTGTCCTTACTTAACCTACAAGATTGGCATTCAGGTTGATCGCCAAGCATTAAAGCAGAGGATTGAAGCACGCACTGATAAAATGATTGCTGATGGATTGCTGGATGAAGTTAAAAAAGTTCTGGCGATGGGTTACAGCGAAAATCTGAAATCTTTAAAATCGCTGGGCTACAAACAGATTATCGGATTTTTCAACAAAATATACGGTTGGGACGAGGCGATCAATCTCATCAAACGCGATACCTGGCAGTACGCCCGCCGTCAGATGACCTGGTTTAACGCCGATAAGGAAATCAACTGGTTTACTCCTCATTCAGGGGATATGATCAGAAGCCATGTCAAAAAATTTTGGGAAATAACATGCTCATCAGTACGACGGTAATTATTCTTGGCATTCTACTTGGCGGTTTTTTTATCTGGAAAAGATACCGGCTCCAGAAAGAAAACTTTCAGAAGCTTTCCGCGAAGCTCAGCGCCACAAACAATGTCAGGACGTTTGATAGCCATTCTTTGCAAGGAGAATACAGGGGACGCCGTTACGAATGCCGGTACTTTCCCGGTTCCAAGAACAGCCCCCCATCTTTTACGATTTCCATTTTCTTTAACTCTCCCGTTATTTTCAGCGTAAACAGGGAAGGAAGAGTGGAAAAGTTTTCCAAAAACATCGGTTTGACCTCCGAAATTCAGACCGGTGATCCTGCGTTTGATTCGACATTCTTTATTAATAGTGATGGAGAAATGTCTGCTTTACAAAATTATTTTTTCAACGTCGAAGTTCGGGAAGCCATAGGAGCTGTCTTTGCCGGCGGAATGACCATGAAAAGTATATCCTTTACCGCCGACAGAGTGAATGCCGTCATTTCGCCATTGTCACCGGAAGAAACGTCGCGGGTACCTGTGGAGATGGTTTTGGAAAAGCTGGATTTGCTGATCTCAGGGATGCCTTCCCTGAATGTTCCGCCAGCGACCCCTTTATTAAAAAAGTATGCACGTGCTGTTCCGGTGATTGTAACAGTTATCATTTTGAACATAACAGCCGTTGGTTTGCTGGTAGCCGGATTGAATCTTTATAAACCTTTGCGTTTTGCCTTCTCGATAAAATCATTTCAATATTCCATCCCTGCCGCAATCCTTTTTCTATGCATAGCATTTCAGATGGTCAAGGGACGTTCCTCTTCCCATACGATCTTTATCCCTCTGGCCATTTTTTCTCTGACAGGATTTTTGGTTGGCGGTTTATCATGGATGATATTTTTTAACGGCTATCTTGACCAGGGGCCTGTCGGTGATCACCTGGTAACTGTAACAGAAAAGTATTATACGACGCATAAGGGTGACCGCAAATACTACGCGAAATTTGATTCCTGGAAGACACCCGGAGAAATCGATAAGATTTCCGTCAATAGAAGTATCTACAATGCAATTGATGCGACAGGCAAAATTCTGATCAAGACAAGGCCGGGCTATTTCGCTCAGGAGTGGTTGGTGGATGTCAGGCCCGAAAAGAACATGAGTGAGCAACCGCAGCAGTAAAAAAACATATTTCCGGAAGTGTCGAAGAATCTGCAATATTGCTTGACTAAAACCGCTTCTAAAGATAATGATATCAGCCGGTTTTAGGAAGAAATAATATGAAACCTGAAAGAAGCAGAATATTCATTTTGCCATTCATTATATGCGCCATGGTCTTGTCTCTGATTTCCTGTGGTCCGGCTACCCGGGAATCGGTCAGCCAACTGGACACCCCCGGCCATCATACCTATGCCGGTTTGAAGCTTCTGGGTTTGGGTAAATATGCCGATGCCCGGCGGGAGTTCAAGATGGCCATTCAGCTCGATAGCAATTATTCCAAAGCCTATACCGGACATGCCCTGGTGAACATTGAAACGGGTAAATTCGAAAACGCAGCGGATGACTTGGACGCAGCCCTGAAAAACGCTCAGACGGATGATGAAAAACTTTTTGTCAATCTGGCAAAAATCCGCTATTACACGATGAACAAATCCGATCAGAACTGGCTCGAACTTGCAAAAAATCATTTTCGTGTGGCTGTGCTGATCAATCCCAGATTCGCTCCGGCGTACTATTACATGGGGCTGGCCTATAAAGAAGCCTTGGAATTCAATTTTGCCAATCAGATGTTCACCAGAGTGACTGAATTGCAATCAGATCATATGGCTGAAGCCGAGGCTCAGTTGAAGTTTATCGATAAGTATATATTGGCCAAACCGTCAACGCAGGCCGGCAAGCGAGTCGCCAACGCGGAGAAGATGACCCGGGCGGATGCGGCAGCTCTTTTCGTTGAAGAACTGAAAATCAGGGAATGGATGGGAAGACCGACGACCCTATCTGAAGAAAAGAAAGCCGCAATGGCCGATAAAGCTCCGATGCAGGAGAAAGCGTCAGAACCGGCCGTAACCGGAGGGGTGCTTCACGCGCCGCCGCCTCCGCTGGCCAATGATATTTTCGATCATCCGAACAAGTCTTATATTGAAGAAATCTTGAAAACAGGCGTGCGTGGTCTGGAGAATGACCCGAACGGTAATTTCAAGCCGAATGAAATCATATCCCGCGGCGAATACGCTTTGATGCTGGAAGGTATCTTAATCAAAATCACCGGTGAAAATTATCTGGCCACCAAACATTTAAAAACAAAATCGACATTTCCGGATGTGCCGACGGATATGCCGTATTACAATGCCATTATGACGGTGACATCTCTGGACCTTATGACGGTGCAAAACTTAAAAACAGGGGAGTTCGCACCCTTGAAGCCGTTATCCGGACTGGAGGCTCTGATTATTCTCCGCAAGCTTAAGGATAAGTTTGTGTTTAATAAATAAGCTATTGAAATATAAAATGAAGTGCGATAAGGGCGTCAAGCCCTTTTTTAGTGATACACAAGTCTAGGAAGTATTGAAGGAGTGAAAAAAACAAATGGCAAAACGAGAATTAGGCAAGGCTTTTGAACCGGCCGCTGCCGAAAAAAGATTATACGAATACTGGTTGAAAAATAAATATTTTCACGCACAGGATAAAAGTGATGCGCCGGCATTCTCAATCGTGATTCCGCCTCCGAATGTTACGGGCATGCTGCACATGGGACACGCGCTGAATAATACCCTGCAGGACATCATCATCCGTTTCAAAAGAATGCAGGGGTATAACACGCTCTGGATGCCGGGCACGGATCACGCCGGCATCGCCACGCAAAACGTCGTTGAACAGCAATTATTGAAGGAAGGAACTTCCCGCCATGAACTGGGACGCGAGAAATTTATCGCCCGCGTTTGGGAGTGGCGTAAACAGTACGGTGGTGTCATTATCAACCAGCTCAAGAGACTCGGCTGTTCGTGTGACTGGGAAAGAGAACGCTTTACCATGGATGAGGGATTATCCCACGCGGTACGCGAAGTTTTTGTCCGGCTTTACAATGAGGGAATGATTTATCAGGGCGATTACATCGTCAACTGGTGCCCGCGCTGTCACACCGCTATTTCCGATCTGGAAGTGGAATTCAAACAGGATCAGAGCTTCCTCTGGAATATCCGTTATCCGTTTGCTGACGGCCAGGGTGAAATCGTTGTGGCGACCACCCGACCGGAAACCATGCTGGGTGATACAGCGGTAGCCGTTCATCCCGACGACAAACGATACACCAACATCATCGGCAAAGACGTTATTTTGCCTCTGATGAACAAGAAGATTCCGGTGATTGCCGATGATTATGTCACGATGGATTTCGGTTCCGGCGCCGTTAAAATTACGCCCGCTTCCGATCCCAATGACTTTGCGATGGCGCAGAGACACCATCTGGAAATCATCACGGTCATCGACGGCAAGGGATTTATCAACGAAAACGGCGGTGCCTACAAAGGGCAGGATCGTTATGCCGCACGCCAGAATATCATTACCGATCTGGAAAAGGGCGGCTATCTGGTCGGCACAGAGCCTTACGCGCATAACGTCGGCCAGTGTTATCGCTGCAAGACGGACATCGAACCGATGGTTTCCAAACAGTGGTTTGTCAAAATCAAGCCACTGGCCAAACAGGCGATCGCGGCCGTGGTCAAGGAGAAAACAAAGATTATTCCCAAAACCTGGGAAGCCACTTACTTTGACTGGATGAACAACATCCGCGACTGGTGTATTTCCCGTCAACTCTGGTGGGGGCACCGTATCCCCGTGTGGTATTGTGAAGGTTGTAAAAAAGTCATTGTGTCCACAACGGATCCTGACAAGTGTCCCGACTGCGGCGGTACGGCCTTGAATCAGGACGAAGACGTCCTGGATACCTGGTTCAGTTCAGCGCTCTGGCCGTTCTCCACGATGGGTTGGCCGGAAAAAACGGAAGCTTTAAAAACTTTTTACCCGACCTCTCTTCTCATCACCGGTTTCGATATTCTCTTTTTCTGGGTTGCCCGGATGATGATGATGGGCCTTTACGTGATGAAAGACATACCCTTCAGGCACGTTTATTTGCACGCGCTCGTTCGGGATGAAAAAGGCGAAAAGATGAGCAAGTCAAAAGGCAATATCATCGATCCTCTGCTGATGATTGATCAATATGGCACTGACGCTTTTCGCTTCACACTGGCCGCCTATACGGCACAGGGACGTGACGTGCGCCTTTCGCCGGAACGTATCGAAGGTTACAAATTTTTTGTCAATAAGATCTGGAACGCTTCCAAGTTAACCTTCACCAATCTTGAAGATTATGACGAATCCATATCTGTTGTTGAAGACTCCCTGCCGGATCAATGGATCAAGACGAAACTCAACGAGGCGATAGAAGAGGTAACCGCAAGTTTGGATGACTACCGTTTTAATGATGCCGCCGCCGCTGTTTATCGATTTATCTGGCACGAACTTTGTGACTGGTATCTGGAGTTAAGCAAACCTGTTTTTTATGGCAAGGGAACGCCGGAACAACGACGGGCAGCCCAGGGGACATTGTCTGAGGTCTTTCAGAAGATGTTGCAGTTGTTGCATCCTTTTATGCCTTTCCTCACGGAAGAACTCTGGCAGGTCTTGAAGGGCAGCGATAAAGATTCCATTATGGTCAGCCATTTCCCGGTGGTGAATGAAGCCTGGAAAAACGATGAAGCGGAAAAAGAAATGGAGATGATCATGGAAATCATCACGTCCATCCGCAACATCCGTGGTGAAATGCGTATTGCGCCGTCACAAAAACTGAATGTTTTGATTTCCGCCGCCGATGAACACAGCCGGAAGATGATAGAAAATGATCAGCACTATATTGTCAATCTGGCCAATCTCGAATCTCTGAAAGTGGAACTGAATATGGTTGAACCCAAGGGAGTGGCCACCGCGGTTACCGGTTCGACAAAAATATATGTTCCCCTGGAGGGGGTTGTCGATGTTTCCGCAGAGAAGGCAAGATTGGAAAAAGAACTGGGCAAGATCAACAAAGATCTGGAGCAGTGTTCGAAAAAACTGGCGAACCGCGACTTCCGTGCCAAAGCCGCTCCGGATATCATTCAGAAAGAAGAAGATAAATTGAAAGACCTCCAGAAGAAATTTACCACTCTGGAAGGGGCGCTGAAAAAATTAAAAGGGCTTTCCGCGTGACCGACAAAAAAATATTAAAGATTATCCAGAATGCTCTGCGTGAAGATATCGGTACCGGCGATATTACAACGCTTTCCACGGTCAACAGCCGAAAAAAGGGGAGGGCGCTGGCTGTGGCCAAAGATGATTTTATCGTGGCGGGCATGGATATCTTCGAAGAAACTTTTAAATCAGTCGATCAGAATATCGAAGTAAAAAAATTGAATAAAGACGGCTATCCGGCGAAAAAAGGTGATATTCTTGCGGAAGTATCCGGCAGCTTATCAGGTATTCTACAGGCGGAAAGAGTTTCTTTGAATCTGTTGCAACGCATGTGCGGCATTGCCACTCTGACCTCGCAGTATGTGAGAGCCGTCCGGGGCACCAGGGCGAAGATTCTGGATACACGCAAGACGGCTCCGGGATTGCGCGTTTTGGATAAACTGGCCGTAAAACTGGGCGGGGGCACCAATCACCGTATCGGTTTGTATGACGGCGTTCTGATCAAAGACAACCATATTGAGGCGGCTGGAAGTATCACTGCCGCGGTTAAAGCCGTGAGAAAAAATCTTTCCCGGTCGATGAGAATTGAAGTGGAAACAAAAAATATCCCGGAAGTCAGGGAAGCGCTTTCCTGCGGAGTCGAAATCATCATGCTGGATAATATGACCATACCGGTGATGAAAAAGGCCGTTGCTTTGGTTGCCGGACGGGCGTTGCTGGAAGCTTCGGGTAATGTCAGTCTTCAAAACGTGGCCGATATCGCCGCCATCGGTGTGGATTTTATTTCGGTTGGTGCTCTCACGCATTCGGTAAAGGCAGCAGATATCTCACTGAACATAAAATCCTGTTAGTTTCTTCGTCTAAAATAATAATCTTTTATGAATAAGCCTGTCAATATCGATTGGGATTTAAAGAAACTGAAGGACAGGTTTGCGGTTAAGTTATTCGGTCATCCGCTTTATTATTTTTCTGAAACCGGATCAACCAATGACGAAGCCCTGGCTCTGGGGAATGCCGGAGTACCTGAAGGAACAGTTGTCCTTGCCGATCGGCAGAGCAGGGGAAAAGGGCGGTTTCAAAGGATCTGGCATTCTCCGGCGGGTTCCAATGTTTACACTTCCATAATTTTAAAACCGCAGATAGCGTCGTCAGAGGCATCTCAAATTCCCATCATGGCAGGTGTTGCCGTTGCCGAGACATTAAACGCTTATTGTCCGGATCCTGTCAACGTGAAATGGCCGAATGATGTCTTGATTCATCACAAGAAAGTCTGTGGAATTCTTTCCCAGGCGAAATTGACCGGGAAGAAAATAGATTTTATCGTTTTGGGAATCGGCATCAATGTCAATCTTCAAAAAAAGGAATTATCAAAAGAAATTCGTGATACGGCTACTTCTCTGGCAATAGAAACCGGCGGGATAATTTCCCGCATGGACTTGATAATTAGTCTCTATGAAAATCTGGAGAAATGGTATAAAAAGCTAATTCAAGAGGGATTCGATCCGATTAAAAAGCGTTGCCTGAAAATGATGCCGATGATCGGACAAACGGTTCAGGTTGCCTTCGGAGAAGAATTGCTGGAAGGGAAGGCGACGGGCATGGATGACGACGGCGCCCTGATCCTTCTGACAGAAAAAAATAGGGAAATAAGAGTCTCGGCGGGAGACGCTACCATCAAGAGGTGAGAGATATGCTTTTAGTAATTGACGTGGGCAACACCAATACGGTTCTGGGGCTTTATGATGATGAAACTTTGCTGCATGATTGGCGTATCCGGACGGAGATTGATCATACGATAGATGAATACGGTGTCTTGATCTACAATTTGTATCAATCCAGTCGAATGAAGGCAAAAGAAATCAAGGCAATAACCGATATCATTATTTCGTGTGTGGTACCGCCCATGCTCAATATCCTTGAACCGCTTTGCGTGAAGTATTTTAACGTTAAACCTCTGATTGTGGGGCCGGGCATAAAGACGGGGATGCCTATTTTTTATGACAATCCCAAAGAAGTCGGGGCTGACCGAATCGTCAATGCTGTTGCGGCATATAATAAATACCGCAAAGAATCGATCATCGTGGATTTCGGTACGGCAACGACGTTTGATTATGTTTCACCCAAAGGAGAATATATGGGGGGTTGCATTGCTCCGGGAATCGTCATTTCCATTGAAGCACTTTTTGAAAGGGCTTCCAAATTACCGCGGGTGGAATTCAGCAAACCGAAAACAGTGATTACGAAAGATACCGTCAGCGCCATTCAGGCCGGAATTATGTTCGGATATGCCGGACTGGTGGACGGAATTGTCAATAGAATGAAAGCGGAAGTGAAGACCAAACCCCTGGTGCTTGCAACCGGTGGTCTGGCCAATGTTATCGCGCCGGAGACCAAGACTATTGAGAAGATAGAAGATATGCTGACACTGGACGGACTGCGTATCATCTATGAGCTCAACAAGAAGTAAACCATGTTGAATGTCGGATTGACAGGCGGCATTGCCTGCGGCAAATCAACGGTTGCCGGAATGTTTGTGGAAAAGGGAGCGTATCTGATTGATTTTGACAGGCTTGCTCATCAGGTGCAGGAAAAGGGAAAACCGGCGTGGCAGAAAATTGTTGATTATTTTGGTAAGGTGATTCTCGCGCAGGACGGAACTATCGATCGCGTTAAACTGGGCAACATTGTTTTTGCTGATAAAAATAAACTCGCCGAGCTGAATAAAATCGTTCATCCGTTTGTTTACGGAGAATGGGATGCTCGATTGGAAAAAATAAAAAGGAAGGACGCGCACGCTATCGTGCTTGCGGATATTCCTCTTTTGTTTGAAGGCAATAAGCAGCATCTTTTTGATTTGACCATGCTGGTGTTGATTGATCCTGAAGAACAAATCAATCGTTTGATCAAGCGCAATAAGATCAGCAGGGATGAGGCCGAGAAGAGGTTAAAGAGCCAGATGCCCATCCAGGAAAAGAAAGCGCTGGCGGATATTGTTATTGAAAATCGTGGAAGTATCTCAGAAACAAGGAAAATAGTTGAAGAAACATGGCACCATTTATTGAAATTGGAAAAACAAAAAAATCAATTGATTTTAAAACATAAGAATGGAGGAAAAAATGATTGAGAAAAATGTAAAAACAGACTTCAGTTCAAAAATATCCGAGCCGGTTATCGGCGCCGGTACATTTGTGCATCCGCTGGCCGCGGTCATCGGTAACGTCATTCTGGGCAATAACGTAATGGTGGCTCCGACCGCTTGTGTGCGCGGCGACGAGGGGCAACCGCTTCATGTCGGTGACGATTCCAATGTGCAGGATGGCGTCGTTATTCACGCCCTGGAAACCGAACTTGACGGCAAACCGGTGGAGAAAAATCTAATGGAAGTCGAAGGTCAAAAATACGCGGTTTACATTGGCAAGCGAATTTCTCTGGCACATCAGGTTCAGATTCACGGACCGGCTGTGGTTATGGATGACACCTTTGTCGGCATGAAGGTGCTGGTGTTCAAATCCTTTGTGGGCAGAAACTGCGTCATTGAGCCGGGGGCGATTTTAATGGGCGTGAAGGTGGCGGATGGCCGTTACGTCCCGGCCGGGTCCATCGTTAAAACGCAGGCGGAAGCGGATGCTCTGCCTGTGATCACAGCGGATTATCCAATGAAGGAAATGAACAAGGGTGTTCTGCACGTGAATAAGGCGCTGGCCAAGGGGTATCTGGCATCCAAATCATAATTTTGAGGGACAGACTCACACAGCCTGTTCGATGAAAATACGGACAGGCTGTGTGTCATTTTAAAATGTTAGTTAAAGTCAATCATCAGAATCAGAAAAGTAATTTTTGTCTTTCCTGCGGTACGACAAAAAACATTAACAACCGTCGTTACTGTTCAGTAAAATGCCGTCAGCATTTGCGACAAAGACTGAACATGAAAAGCGGCCTGCTGCAAACGTTAAATACCCGTTACGCCACTTTTTATTTTTCAGACACCAGGATTATTCTGGATATTGTTCCTTATGGATTCAAGGAAATTTTCCGTTATGTGGGCAGACGGAAGGAAGGCAACAACCCGGCCACGGATTTTCATATCATGACCAATAAACTCGGTGAGGCATGGTGGGCGGAATCAAATCGTACGAACAGAGGCTATGTGGCCTCGCTTCATGTTCTGAAACTGGCGACTCGCCACGCGATGGCGGACGGCCTGCAGCGGCCCAAATTAATGCGGATTCCCACCATCAAGCTGGATTTGTTGAAATGTCTGGAAATAGACAAGGCTGATCTTCATTCGCACGAATTAAGCAAAATCATCAAATCCGCGTACAGGAGACAGGTCAAAATTCATCATCCCGATCTGGGCGGACACGCGGCAACCTTCCGGAAAATTCACGCGGCCTATAAAGAACTTTTATGCTGGGCGGATCATCCCGTCTATGTCAAACGTCGCGGCTTTCCCGATAAATGGTATTATGACGGCGACAAGAAAAAATGGCTCCAGCCCGTTTCGATGAAAAAATAGCTTCATGTTAATGTTGATGAATGTAAATCTTCGGGTGTGTTGAGATTGAGAAAAAGACGTCCGTCCTGATTGAAAGGCTTGATTTTGTCTTCTGTGATTTTCGAAGAGCGGACATCTTTAAAAAGTCCGGAAATTTTAAGCTTGTCGGCCAGGATCATCTTTTGAATGGCGGGAAGGCAGCGGCGTGAATAAATGGCGTGCAGGGCCTGAAATCCCTCGGGAAGCTCCGGTACGACAATTTCATAGTTGCCGATCTGCTCCATCATGAACAGGATAAAGTCGATATTCAAAGAGGGCATATCACAGGCGGCGACAAAAGCGTAGTCGTTCCGGGCGTAAAACAATCCGGTATAAATGCCCCCCAGAGAACCTTTGCCTTTGTATATATCCGTAACAATCATCGTATCGGGGAATTCAGTGTAGGCCAGCGGCTCGTTGGTGACGATGATGATTTCAGAAAATATTTTTCGATAGACGGATAAAATATGATCAATCAGGCGAACTCCGTTAATCTCAAGAAAAGCTTTATTCACCCCCATCCTGGAATTTTTGCCGCCGGATAAAATGATTCCGGTCATATTTTGTCGTATAGCCAATAGATCAACCATTATTGTTCCAGCATATGATTGACATCTTTGTCGGTTCTGAATCTCAACACGTTGAGCATGAATATCTCCAGTTTGTTGATCACATTGGGCGGCAAAAGATTTCCATCAATTTCAATGGAAATCGTCGGATATTTTCTTTCCCTGGCCCACGGAGTCAAAACGCCTTCGATGACCCGGCCGATCAGACAGGCAAAGGGGGAAATATTGACGATACCGGAATAACCGTCCATCATCGCCGTGGCGGCAACACCGCTGGAAATGCTTATTTCAGAATAAAGTTCATTATTGACAAAATACTTTTCGGTGTTGCCCATGATTTCTTCCATGTTGTGGGGGGAGTCGGGAATCAAACCGGTCTCCGATAAGGCGTCGCGAATATCTTTTTCGATTTTCTTTTTATAGGCGTGCTCGATTTTCCACTGCACAATATCCTTAAACTCGCTTGCGAAAACCTGCCGGTAGCGCGGAATCAGTGCCAGACGTTTTTTGAGTTCGTAATGACGAACAAAGTCGCAATAATAAATCCATTCGGCAACATTGGAGACTTTGCCGATTATGCCGCGACGGCTGAAATGCCTGATTAATTCATCGACGGCAAAATCATCGCGCCGGACATAAATTTCCCCAACAATCAATATCTTGGGGCATTTTTCTATTTTATTCTTTAAGGGGATTTTGGCGATATCAGCGGATATTTCCTTGAGAACCGGCAGGATCTTGGTAATATCCTGCTCTGCCACGTGAATCATTTTCTGCCAGATATGATCATATTCCATCATGGCTTTTTCGGGATTTTCAGCGCAGGTGCGGAGCGCAGTTTCAATGTCTTTCATGTAATCGCCGATGACAACAGCCCACCACGCGTACCTGGCAAAATCTTTACCAAGTTCGTTGTAGGAATTATCGGCGTCCAATGTAAAAATGACGACATTTTCCTTGCGCAAATCTCTGAAGAGATTTTCATAAAAAACGAAATATTGTCCGGTGCGGCAGGGGCCGGTCGTCGTGGGAACAAAGACCAGATAGATTTCATCCTTGCGGTATTTGTCCGACGAAAGATACTTCAGGACACTTCCCAGAACGAGATGCGAAGGAAGACATTCTTTCCCCGAGGCGTGATTACGCGCCATTTGCAGCGTGTAGATATCGGGAACGGGCATGGTTTGCGCGTTAATCCCAAAACCACGGATGGCCGCGCCGACCAGCTCCGCGGAAAGTCTGCCCATATTGGATAAAAGCAGCTTGACGCGGGGATTGTTCTTGATTGGTATTTTTTCTCCGGTGCGGGTATTTTTGATGTGAATCTCTTCATCCGGATTGTTGATGAAACGAAGATGGTTATCATAACGTTCTTCCCGGATTTCAGTGATTTTGGAACGATATCCTTCAATGATGTCCAGAAAAGCTTCAATGCGTGTATCGACCCCGGCATCAGCGGTATGAGAATCCAGTTCCAGGATCAGAAAGGGTTTCACGCCCATGATCCATTTCAGATAATGTAGCATGAAGGAATCGGGCGCGCAGGAAAAGTTGGAGATGTAAGTCACAAAAATATTGTCTTCACTTTTCAAAAGAGTGGCGGCTTTCATATCCTGCTGTCCGTAATACCAGTACATATTCTGATAAATGGGCTGCTCTTCAAAGGGAAGAATATCAAAGGGAATCACGGAAAAACCGCGGGAGGTGTATTTACGGGGTATGCCCATATTGGTGTCTGCCGTAAAAGAATTATAAGGTCTTCCCAGAATCGCGATAACCGGTCTTCCGGACTGACGGGCTTTGGCCAAAGCCTGTATGCCCAGTTCGGAAAATCTGGCGAAACATTCGGTTTGTTTCGCATAAGCCACATCAAAGGCTTTCCGCGTTTCCGTGGTGCTGAATCCCAGTTTTTCACCTACGGCAATAAACGCTTCGGCGGCTTTTTCCGTTCCGTACATAAAACTGACCACCGGCATTAAATATTGTTCTTCGGGAATTTCAGGAAATGCTTTTTTAATGTAATAGGGAAGACTTTGCGTAATTGGACAGAAACTGGCCGGGGCATTTTTCTCATAGCTTTCCATATCCTTGAAATGGGGGAGAAAAATATAATCGGTCTTCCGGTCTAAAATGTCCTGTACAGCGCCGTGAGCGATTTCCGCGGGAAAGCAATAATTACTTTCCACCCGCGCGGTTCCTTCATGACTAATCGAATCGGACACGCGTGTTTCAACGCCCAAGGCATGGAAGAACCATGAATATAGAGGCCAGAGCGTATAAAACGAAAAGCACCTCGGAATGCCGACAATACAATCTTTCTTCCTGATCAGCGTTTGGGGATCAGGAGTGCATTGATTTAAAAGGATATCGTTGCGTTTTTCAATATAATCCACAACGTCCGTTTCATTGAAAATATTCCTTTTTCGGATATTCGTGTATTTATTGCAACGCCCGCCAAACATATATTGATGATCATTGACTTTCAAAATACGGATAGGGCACAAATTATCACAGGATTTGCACTGAAAATCCTTTTCATAGACAATATCCGTGGCCAGAATTTTTTCCAGGTCATATGCTGATCTGGCCAGCAATCCGTCCTGCAATTTTTGTTTGGCCAGTATGCCCACGCCGAAACATCCCATCAGCTCGGGGTCGGGAGGCACCGTGATATTTTTATTCAGCAGCATGGCAAACGCCAGAGGAACCGCTTTATTCTTGGCCACGCCTCCCTGCAGAACAATATTTTCTCCGATCGTTCTGTTGCCCACAACACGGTTGAGATAATTGGAAACGATGGAGGTTACGATGCCCGCTGTAATGTCTTCGCGCAAGGCTCCCTGCTGGATGGCTTTGCGGACATCGGAATTAATAAAAGCGGAACAGTGTTCGCCGAATTTCAGAGGCTCATTGGCTTCGAGAGCGATATCTCCGATTTCCCATGCATGATGAATATTTAAATCGCCCTGGGCTGATTCCTCCAGGAAAGAGCCCGTGCCCGCGGAACAGGCCTCATTCATCGCGTAATCAATGGGGACTTTATTTTTCAAGAGTACATATTTGGCGTCCTGTCCGCCGATTTCGAAAATGGTATCGATATTTTCTTTATAAAAAGTCGTCCCGACCGCATGCGCGATAATTTCGTTATAGACGGCCGGTGTTTCCAGAAACACGCCCAGCAGTTCTCTGGAAGAACCGGTGGTTGCTGCCAGCGTAATTTTTATTTTGCCATTGCCTGTCTCGGCTTTGATTTGCTTCTGCATTTCCCTGAAACAATTTTTCAGAGCTTTCACGGGGTCCCCATGGGTTCTTCCATAAAAAGAGGCCGTTATGTCGTTGGTTTCCATGTCAATGAGGCAGGCTTTGGTTGTGGTCGATCCTCCGTCCACGCCGAGAATGTATTCTCTGCCGGCGACAACTTTTGCCCTGCGGGATTCAAGGTAGGTGACCTTTCCCTGTGCCGTTTTGAGGCTTTGGAATCTTTTGAACTGAACCACATTGGGCTTGAACAATTTTTCAAGAGAAGGAAGCGGACTGCCGGACGTTCTTGCCAATAAGCCAGCTCCGTATGCTTCAAAACAAGTTGCCTGATCGGGAACGATAAATTCATTTTCCGGCATGTGTTCCTGAATAAATCTGATCAGATGTTTATTTTCAGTCATACCGCCAACCAGCAGGACTTTTTTATGGATTATTCTGGCCTTTTTGATGAAGTCAATGACTTTGGTGGCTGTCACATCGCTCAAAGACAGGACGATGTCGCCTCGACAGGCTTCCCCTTTATTCAAACGATGTGTGCAGTCGCTTTTCATAAACACGGAACAGCGCGAGGAAAGTTTCAAGACTTTGCTGTCAGGAGGAATGGCGTGAACATCATCAAGGCTCATATCCATTCGGGCCAGCTGCTGTTTGAAAAATTCACCCGTTCCGGAGGCACATTTGTTTCCGGAAAAGCTCGTGATGATTTTTTTATTTTCATCAATTGTGTAAACCACCAGATCTTCACCGCCGAGCGAAACCAGCGCATCCACTGGATCATGAAGGTGATGAAGAGCTTCCTCAATACAGAGCGGTTCGATGACGCTGTTGATATTCAATAAATGTCTGCCTTCTGTTCCCGTGGCGAGCGTTCTGGTTTCCGGTGGAATATTGAGCTCTGCAAGGATGGTCTTGAGCGCTTGAAGAAAGTTGCCTTCGTGGGATTCGACTTTCTTTCCAATGATCCTGTCTCCGTCGAGCAATATTACTTTAATGCTGGAAGAGCCTATGTTGATTCCTAAAGTAAACATAAATTATAATTTAACTTCAAAAAAAATCACATATGATTAGATTAGATATTACGATTTATTTCAATCGTCAAGTTTCAGGTGAACATAATTTAATAAATATAACAGACCTTATTTTTTTAATAAAAATATTTGAAAAAAACAGCGGGAAGTCACGTCCGTGTGGACGTGACTTCCCGCTGGAGAGACAAAATAAGAAGTTAGAAGATTAATGACCTTCTTCCATGGCACCCGCTATGTACATCATCGCCAAAAGCATGAAAACAAGTGTCTGTACCAAAGATGTAAAAACCATCAGTATGAAGACGGGTAGCGGAACAAAGTAGGGAACGAGGAAAAGAACGACCAGCAGAACGATATCTTCACCCTTAATATTACCGAACAACCGGAAGGTAAGGGAGAGCGGTCTGGACAGATGGCTGATGACTTCTATGGGCAGCATCAATGGTGTCAACCACCCCACAGGTCCCATAAACTGTTTGAAATATTTCAATCCATGTTCCTTTATGCCGACGGCATGAGTGGATAGGAAAACAATAAGAGCCATTGCCGCGTTCGTGTTAATGTTAGATGTCGGAGATTCAAAACCGGGTACGAGACCAATAAGATTCGATACCAGAATGAATAATCCAAGCGTTGCAATCAGAGGGAAGAATTTTCTGCCATTGTGGCCCATAATATCATTCAGCAGAGAATCAAATCCGCCGATAATCACTTCCATGACATTTTGTGCTTGTGTGGGATAAACCTGAAGTCGCCTTGTTGCAATAAATGAAAGTGTCGCCAGAATAAGAACCACAAACAAGGTGTTAAAGACAATTGTCATGTCAATACCATAGTTTTTAAGCCAAGTCGTATGGAAAAAAATCAGGGGCTCCATGTGTTTCTATATAACCTCCTTAATTAAGTTTTTTTTTGTTAAAGAAGAAATCACCATGATGATCATATTTATGACAACGACGGAAAGACCGATGAGTAATCCAATAACATCAACAGTCTTGTAAGCGATGAGAAAATACAGAATTACAGCCGTAATGGCCAATCTAATATAATATTTTACGAGAACAGGACCTTTGTTGACATTGCCCCCTGTTTTATTAAAAAGACCGTGCAATCCTTTTTCCATCCAATAAAAATTAAGAATAGAGATAAAACCGCCCAAAAGGATACCCAAAGAGAATTTTACAGGAGCAAAAATTAATGAGGGAACTAAAATAACAGCAAGAATAATCCAGTTGGAAAATTCAATTTTTCTTTGCAGGGGGTCTTTGACGATGAGGTTCACTTTTTAAACTCTTTATTATTTGCTCTTCATCATTGAAATTTTTTTTAATCAATACATATATGTTTCTAAATCCGGCCGAGACGCCAATTAATAAAAAAACAACACTAAAAACGTGACCGGAGTCAAATTTACGATCTAAATAAGATCCTATTAAAAGGCAACCTACAACTGCCAGAACCATTGCAATGCCTATACTGCTGGCAAAAGCCATTTGCATGGCATACTTTCTGGTCTCACTATCCATTGCCGGGATGCTCCTTAGCATTAATAAGACCGTAAGTCAATAAAAATATGACCGACGTTCATTTTTTCAGTAAATGACGATTGTTCCTGTACCATTCAATGGTTTTCTTAAGTCCGCTTTGAATATCAGTTTTAGCTTTAAATCCAAATTCTTTCAATGCTTTGGATGTATCAAGCATGCGTTTGGGCTGTCCGTCAGGTTTGGATTTATCCCATACAATCTTTCCGGAAAAACCGGACAAATCAGCTATCATCACGACAAGGTCCTTAATGGATATTTCCGAACCGGCGCCGAGATTTACCGGTTCACTTTTATTGTACGATAAAGTGGCCAGATAAATGGCTTCAGCGGCGTCTTCCACATAAAAGAATTCTCTGGTCGCCAAACCGGTCCCCCATACTTCCAACATATCGGAATGACTGTCAATTGCGTCAAAACATTTCTTGATTAAAGCCGGAATGACGTGGGAAGATGACGGATCGAAATTATCACCGGGACCGTATAAATTTACTGGAAGTAAAAAAATCGAATTAAAATCATACTGTTGACGATAGGCTTGTGATTGGACCAGCATCATTTTTTTGGCCAGTCCATACGGCGCATTGGTTTCTTCAGGATATCCGTTCCAGATGTCTTCTTCTCTAAAGGGTACCGGCGTAAACTTGGGGTACGCACAAACCGTTCCCAAAGCGACAAATTTTTCAATCTTTTTCAGATATCCTTCATGAAGAAGTTGTGATCCCATGATTAAATTGTCGTAAAAAAGTTCGGCCGGTTTGTCCTGATTAAAGCCGATACCTCCAACCTTGGCGGCCAGATGGATGACAATGTCAGGTTTTGTTTCTTCGTACATTCTCCGGATATCGTTTATATCCGTTAAATTGTATTCGGGAAGATCGGCGGTTTTGATGTCACGGCAGCCGGAAGATTCGAATTTTTTCAAAAGGTGACGGCCAAGAAATCCTTTGCCGCCGGTAACAGTGATTCGTTTTTCAGTTAACACGACACAGCATCCTTTAATCACATTTTTTATTGTTGGAGCTGAATCCGGCATCAAGAAGCGTTTTTTCTTTTTGAGCCAGTTCCATATCCGCGTCGATCATCATGTCGATCAGCTGTTGAAAAGAAACTTTGGGCTGCCAACCGAGCAGATTTTTTGCTTTTGTCGCGTCGCCCAGAAGCGCGTCCACTTCCGTAGGACGAAAATACCGTTTGTCTATTTCCACGAATTTCTTATAATCCAGATCAAGTTTCTGAAAGACTCTTTCCGCGAATTCTCTTACGGAATGGGTTTCACCGGTCGCGATCACAAAATCGTCAGGTTTTTCCTGCTGCAGCATCAGCCACATGGCTTCAACATAATCGCCGGCAAATCCCCAGTCCCTTTTCGCTTCCAGATTTCCCAAAAATAATTTGTCCTTCAAGCCCAGCTTGATTTGCGTGGCCGCGCGGGTTATTTTCCGGGTGACAAAAGTTTCCCCGCGGCGAGGAGACTCATGATTAAAGAGAATGCCGTTCGTTGAAAAAATTCCGTATGCATCGCGGTAGTTCTGACAAATATAATAGGAGTAAACTTTAGCCGCGGCGTAAGGGCTGCGGGGCTGAAACACCGTATTTTCATTTTGCGGGGGCGGAGCGGCCCCGAACATTTCGCTGGAGGAGGCCTGGTAGAATTTCGTTTTGATGCCCGTCTTCCGGATGGCTTCTAGAATTCTCAGCGTACCCAGTGCGGTTACGTCACCGGTATATTCCGGCATGTCAAAACTGACGCGCACGTGACTTTGAGCCCCCAGGTTGTATATTTCATCAGGCTTGATGGAATGCAGCAGATCCATCAGTTGCGCGGAGACACTTAAATCTCCGTAATGAAGAAACAATCTTGCGGCGGGGTCATGGAAATCATGGTAAAGATGATCAATGCGTTCGGTGTTAAAAGAACTGGAGCGGCGGATCAGTCCGTGAACTTCATAACCCTTGTTTAACAATAATTCCGCTAAATAAGAACCGTCCTGTCCGGTAATGCCGGTGAGAAAAGCTTTTTTCATATTATCTCCGTTAGCACTTAATCGGTAGTGATTTCATACCGGATTGAATAACGCTTGTCAATGAAACACTCACAGATTGCGCAATGTTTTGGAACACGCTTCAAGAGTGTTGTGAATATCTTTATCCGAGTGCGCGAAGGATAAAAAGGCCGCCTCGAATTGTGACGGCGCCATCCAGACGCCGTTTTTCAGCATGCCATGGAAATAACGGGCAAACATTTTTGTGTCTGATTTTTTAGCGGTTTCATAATCATACACAGGGCCTTCCTGAAAAAAGACCGTAAACATGGAATGAACGCGGTTGATGCAGACAGGCAAACCTTTTTTCATGAAAAGATTTTCAATGCCATGACATAATCTCATTGACTTGCCATCCAGACCGGGGAAGAGAGATTTTTTTTGTTTGAGGATTTTCAAAGTGGCAACACCCGCGCTCATGGCCAGAGGATTACCGGAGAGAGTGCCTGCCTGATAAACATTGCCTGTCGGAGCAAGTTTTTCCATAATTTCTTTTTTGCCGCCTACCGCACCTACGGGCAGACCTCCACCGATGATTTTGCCCAGACAGGTCAAATCCGGCTTGATGCCAATGAGATTCTGATAACCGCCGAATGTAAAGCGAAATCCGGTGATGACTTCATCGAAAATTAAAACGATGCCGTGCTCTTTGGTGATGGTTCTGAGTTTTTTTAAGAATCCCTTTTGTGGTGGAACGACACCCATGTTCCCGGCAACCGGCTCTATAATCACCGCGGCCAGTTGAGAGCTGTATCGATTTAATGTTTTTTCCAGAATCTCGATATTGTTATACGGTAAATTCAATGTCAAGCGGGCCAGTTCTTCCGGTACTCCCGGTGAATCCGGAATGCCCAGGGTAGCCAGACCGGAGCCGGCCCTTGTTAAAAGCGAATCGCTGTGTCCATGGTAACAGCCATCAAATTTGGCAATGAGTTTGCGTCCGGTAAAGCCTCGAGCGAGACGAATGGCTGTCATCGTTGCTTCCGTACCGGAGGATGTCATGCGAATCCGCTCTATCGAGGGAATGGCTGTGGAGATTAAATTTGCCATTTGCGTTTCCATTTCCGTCGGAGCGCCGAAACTGGTGCCTTGTTTTGCCGTGTTGCGAATGGCCGCGATGACTTCAGCAGAAGCGTGTCCCAAAATCATCGGCCCCCAGGAAAGAACGTAATCAATATAAGACTTGCCATAAACATCGTAAATTTTACTTCCCCGGGCTTTGCTGACAAAAACAGGATTACCTCCCACGGACTTCCATGCGCGCACAGGAGAATTAACACCACCGGAAATGACCTTCCCGGCTTTTGAAAAATAATCCATTCTCTTTTGATTCATCGAAAATACTCCGGAGATGTTTTTTTATATTCCTTAATGCTTTTCAATATCAGATAGTCTTTGATTCCCGTGCCGGTCACCATTTCTTTAATCAGTGAAGAGACGCTGCGACCGCCGGCATGAATCATCGTGAAAATATTATATTTCCCCATAAAGACAGGTTCTCTCTGATAGCAGTGAGAGACGAAAGGAAACGAAGCGAAAATATTTCCCGCCTGTTCTGTTTGTTGGTCAGGCACGGACCATACGACCAGAGCGTTATCTTTGTATCCCGCTTTTTGATGTCTGAGGATAGCGCCGAATTTTCTGATAAAACCTTTGCTACAAAGCTCTTTCGTTATGTTGAGAACTTCTTCTTCCGTCAGGGAACAAAGCTTGCCGATTTTTCTGAAAGGAAATTCCTGTACAGCGATATCCTTTTGTATAAGATTGGCAATCTTTTTTTGTTTGATTGATAAAAATTCCATTTTGTAAATTTTATCCCGCCTTAAAAATAAAATCAAGTTATCGATGATCACATAAAATATTTCTTGACAATTTTGTCTTGTATCGTTAAAAAAGAAACCATTCAAATCCCCTGAAGTTTTAAATTTTACAGGAAAGGAGGGAAATATTTTATTTCAACGGGTGGATTTAAGTATCATTAATTCAAAAAAAGGAGAATTTCAATGAAGAAAAGTTTAATGAGTGTTCTGCTGTCAATGGTTGTGGTAATGGTTAGCTCACCTTTTGTATTTGCTGCTCAGGAAGCGGCTGCGGCTGCGGCGCCAGCTGGAACGGTTGATTACACAAAGGCGATTATTATTGGTTGCTCTTTGATCGCAGCAGGTCTGGCCATTGCTTTCGGTACCATCGGAACAGGTAATGGTATGGGTGCCGGTTTAAATGGAGCTACTAATGCTGTCGGCAGAAATCCTGAAGCTCAGGGCAAAGTTCTTTTAACTATGATGGTTGGTCTGGCCATGATCGAATCACTGGCCATTTATGCGTTGGTTATTGCGTTGATCCTGCTCTATGCCAATCCGCTTTTGAAGTACCTCGGATAAATAATTTATTGCTATTATCAGGGAGGGGGAGCGTACATCGACTTTCTCTCCCTTTTTTTTTATTTTAATCCCATCTAACAACCTTACCGCGTAAAATCTTTTTTTCCGATTGCTGATGTTTTGCTTTGAGCATTTTTTCTTTGGTTCTTTTGCTTCTTTTTCTCTTTTGGCGGCGAATTTTCTCCAGTTTCTCTTTTTCTTCCGCAATAAAACCTTTTTGCATTCTCTCGATTTTATCCAGCAACAATCTTCTGGCCAGAAAACGATTCAGTGATTGTGAACGCTCTCTTTGACATTTTACGGAAAGACCGGTGGGAAGATGAACCAGAAAAACACAGGATGAACTTTTGTTAACTTTTTGCCCTCCAGGGCCGGAGGAACGAACAAATGATTCTTCAAGATCGCTTTCCGTTACACCCAGCTCAAGCATTCTGGCTGCAAGAGCTTTCTCTTTATCAACGGAAACAGGCATAAATTGTGGTGAAAATTACGGGATAGAGTAGATTTCGTCGGTAATTAAATGAATCCAGTTTTCGGCCAGTATTTCTCTGGCTTCTTCCAGTTTATCTACGCCGAGAATAACAATGGTTTCCTTCCCAATGCGATTAATGGTTGTGTAAAGATAAAGAATATTAATATCCGCTTTCGCCAGAGGCTTTAGCACAGCATTAATGCCTCCGGAATGCAAAGGCACTTCGGCGGCCAGCACGGGAGTCACTTCACAATTAAAACCAAAGGTATCCAGAAGTGCGGCTGCCCGATCCGGATCGTTGACGACAAGACGAACCCGGCTGTCATGTTCGATACTGGCGGCAGATACGGCAATGGTACTGATATCTTCGGCATCAAGCAGATGCGTAAGTTTGGCAAATGAACCGGGCACGTTTCCTAATAAAACAGAAATTTGTTTAACAGACATAGCGTATTATCCTTCATCAAGCTTTAACATAATCATACCCGGCGGCAAAGGCTTTACGGTTTATTTCCGCAAGGGCTTTTTTTCTACTGCCCATGATGGTTTCCAGACTTTTCAGATAAATTTCAGAAGAAACAATATCGGATATTTTTATGAACGCTCCCATCATAATAACATTGGCGACGCGGCTGTTGCCGAGTTCAAGAGCAAGATCAGCGCAGGGAACACAGACGACTTTTACATCCTGACGTTTCGGGCGATCATTGATAATGGATGAATTGATAAATATAGTGCCGCCGGACGTGATTTTATTCTGAAAAGTAAAAAGGGAAGGGGAGTTCATCACAATCAGATAATCCGGTTCGGAAGATACCGGTGAGGCAATTTCTTCATCGCCTATCGCCACTGTGCAGTTGGCGGTTCCGCCTCTCATTTCCGCGCCATAGGCGGGCAGATAGGTAACGTGATAGCCCTTGTTCATCGCGCTGTTGGCCAGACTGATGCCCATCATCAGCACACCCTGGCCGCCAAATCCTGAGAAAAAAGTTTTTACGATCACGACTGAGCCTCCGCTGCTTTTTGTAACGACGCTATTTCATCCTTATAAACGCCCGGAGGAAATTCTTTTCCCAGGACATCATCAATCCATTTGCAGGAATCTACAGAAGACATTTTCCAATTTGTGGGACACATGGAAAGAACTTCAACCATGGAAAAGCCTAAACCGTCCAGTTGACACTGAAATGCTTTTCTGATCGCTTTCTTGGTCTTATTGACATTCAATGGAGAACTGACCGAACATCTTTCTATATAGGTTGCGCCACCGATTTTGGAAAAAATTTCAGAAACCTTAACTGGATAACCGTCTAGCAATTGCTTACGTCCCGTGGGACTGGTTGTGGTTTTTTGATTCAACATCGTGGTCGGTGCCATCTGTCCGCCGGTCATGCCGTAAACAGCGTTATTAATGAAGATGATGGTTATATTTTCACCGCGGTTGGCCGCATGAAAACTTTCCGCCATACCGATGGCGGCAAGATCACCGTCACCCTGATATGAAAAAACAATCCGGTCCGGAAGAGAACGTTTGATTCCGGATGCCATCGCCGGTCCCCGACCGTGCGGCGCTTCGATCATGTCCACATCAAAGTAATTGTACGCCAGAACGGCGCATCCTGCCGGAGGGACGCCTATGGTAATGCCGCGGATACCCATTTCATCAATAACCTCACAGGTAATGCGGTGAACAATACTGTGACCGCATCCCGGGCAATAATGAAAAATGTTGTGCTTTAAACTTTTTGGATGTTGGTAAACCGTTTTAGACATACTTTCTGATCCCTTTGCCGATCGGTCTTTAATCTTTTTTGTCACATATTTTGCTGATCACATTGGCCAGTTCCGCGGGCGTGGGAACGGCACCGCCGGGACGGCCGTGAAATTCTATATCTGCGTAACCCTGCAGAGCCAAACGTACATCTTCCAGCATTTGACCGGTACTCATTTCAAAAACGATGAATTTCTTTACCTTTGCCGACAATGATCTCAGTTTCATTTCCGGAAAAGGCCAAAGCGTTATTGGACGGAAAAGTCCAAGCTTTAAATTTGTTTCCCGCAGTCTTTTTATGGCACCCTTCGCAATACGGGCCGCTGTACCGTAAGCCACAATCACTGCATCGGCGTCGTCGATCCGATGTTCTTCAAAACGAGGCTCCTTTTTGGAAATGATTTCGTATTTGCGAAACAATTTCCAGTTATGTTCTTCACTGTCAATCGGATCCAGCAGCAATCCGCGAATGAACTTGCTTTTCCCGTTACCGGCCCCTCTGAGCATAAATTTTTCGCTGTATTGACGGGGTTTTGGTTTTTTAAAAATAACCGGTTCCATCATTTGTCCCATCATGCCATCAGCCAGAATCATTGCCGGTGTTCTGTATTTGTCGGCCAGATCAAAAGCATCCATCGTTAAATCGGCCAGTTCCTGACCGCTCGCCGGCGCCAAAACAATGGTTCGGTAATCGCCATGACCGCCGCCGCGGGTCGCTTGAAAATAATCTCCCTGAGAGGGTCGAATATTACCTAATCCGGGACCGCCGCGCATAATGTTTACAATGATGCCCGGAAGTTCACACGCCGCCATTGACGAAATTCCTTCCTGCTTCAACGAAATCCCGGGACTGGATGAAGAGGTCATCACCCTCAAACCGGCGGCGCTGGCGCCGGCAATCATATTAATAGCCGCAATTTCGCTTTCGGACTGAATAAACACTCCTCCTTCGGCGTTGCGAATGTGCTCGGCCATATATTCCGTCAGTTCGTTCTGGGGCGTTATCGGATAACCGGCATAAAAACGGCAACCGGCCCGAATCGCCGCCTCACCGATAACAAAATTTCCCGACATCAATACTTTATTCACGGTAAACCTCGATTGCTACTTCGGGACACATAGTGGCACATATGGCGCAGCCGGTGCATTCTTTCTCATCATCGGCACAGACAGGACGGTATCCCTGCGCATTGTATTCTTTAGACTGAATGATATGATCTTTGGGGCAAAAGTGAACACACAGTAGACATTCTTTGCAAAGTTCTTTGTTGATTTTAATGTGTCCTTTCAAAATATCACCTGTAGAATATGTTTTTGATTATAATAAAACATATTATTTGCTTTTAAGGCAGGCTATTTTGCCTATAATGATTAGAAAGTCAAGTATTTTAAAATAATTTTCAAATTTAAGATTTTTAAATATTTTCCTCTTTAAAAAAAAATCAATAGTGTTATTATGTTTCACCAAAAAAGTTTAAAGGATAAACTCATTAGCAGAGTGCATGGGAGACAAGAATCATGAAACAATGCCCTTTTTGTCACGAATGGAATATAGACGAGGTCATACAATGTCGGAACTGTCATGAATGGCTTGATCTGGAACCAACGCCTCGAACCAGGAAGACCGCAAAAACTTCTAAAAAAAGGGCAACCAAATCAAAACCTGTTTCATGGCAGAAAAATCTGCAAAACATATGGGCGAAATACGCCGGATATATAGGCATAGCGTTAGCCGTTATCATGATTGGTGTTATGTTTATTTATCAGAAATCGGGCACAAATAAAAACATTGACCAGATCCCTAAGGAGAAGGTTTCTCAGACTGTGCCGACACCTGCTGCGGTGCGCAGTCCGGAGCCGGAAAGCGCGACACCGGATAATCCCAACAATGCTAACGCGGTGGTGGAATGGAACAATAAAGCCTTGTCGCTATGGGCTGACGGGAAATTCACAGATCCTGATAAGGCTGTTGAATACTTGACGAATGCTATAAAATTACAGCCCAGTTATTCCAAATCTTATTACAACAGGGGCATTGCCTATAGTAATCTTGGCGATTCTCAGCGGGCTATTGAAGATTATACGAAAGCCATAGAGCTGAAAGCTGATCATTTTCGAGCCTATTATAACAGGGGCACGATTTACTTAAAGCTGGGCAGGAATGATCTTGCCTGTCCCGATTTGCGTAAGGCGTGCGAATCAGGATTATGCGACCAGTTGGAAGTATCTAAAGCAAATGGAGCATGCCGTTAATTAATTTTATGAGAGTCATCATTGATTGCTTAAAAATTTTTCCTGTTTTGACGATGAGGAAATAAGTGCGGTTTGTAATTATTAACGGAATTAAACTGTCTCTTGGAGAAAAAGAAGAAACACTGGCAGCAAAGGTCGCTGATGCCCTCAAGGTAAAAAAAGACGATATTAAAGAACTGGATATCGTCCGAAAATCTCTTGACGCCCGACGCCATCGCCCTCCTTTTTTTGTTTATCTTCTCAAGATTAAAATTTCCCCGGATGTGCAATTACCTCGACAACTCGAAACCGGACTGCAAATTTCAGAGGCAGAAGATATTCAGGACATGCCGGGGATTTCACCTGTCACTTCTCCGAAACATCCTGTTGTGATCATCGGTAGCGGGCCGGCCGGTCTTTTTGCCGCTTATCATCTTGCCCAAAGTCGAATTTTCCCAACAATTCTGGAAAGAGGGGAGCCCATTGAAAAGAGGATAAAAGACGTCGAAGAATTCTGGGAAAAGGGAATGTTGAATACTCAGAGTAATGTTTTCTTTGGCGAAGGCGGCGCGGGAACCTTTTCGGACGGAAAGCTGACTTCCCGTTCCCAAAATCCATATTCGCGCCGGATAAAAGAAATACTCGTGGAGACGGGAGCGTCTTCTGAAATACTGGTTGATTCCAAACCGCATATCGGAACCGACAAACTGCGGCGAGTCATTGTTAATTTGAGAAAAAAGCTTATAGAAATGGGCTGCCGCATCGAATTCAATGCCCGGGTATCGGACTTCATCATCAACAATGGACAAATCAATTCTGTTATCGTCAATGAAAAAGAGGAAATCAGCACAAATCATCTCATCCTGGCGATAGGGCAGAGTGCCGATGACACTTATGAAAAGCTTTATCAGCGGGGCGTTCAGATGGAGTCGAAGCCTTTTGCCATGGGGGTTCGTGTCGAGCATCCGCAGGCATTGATCAATTCCATTCAATATGGTCAATGGCACAAACATCCGCAACTGCCGCCGGCAGAATATTTTGTAAAAGCATCTTTGCCCGGTTTAAATCGTTCCGTTTACACTTTCTGCATGTGTCCGGGTGGTGCGGTAATTGCGTGTTCGGCAAGCCACGGTTCATTAATCACGAACGGGATGAGCAATTCCCGACGCTCCGGTGAATTTGCCAACAGTGCTGTTGTCGTCAATGTTCGTGTTGATGATTTTGCCAGCGCGGAAGATCCACTGGCCGGATTGGCGTTTCGAAAAATCTGGGAGCAAAAGGCTTTTGTAGAAGGCGGGAGTAATTATTCCGCACCGGCGCAGAAAGCGACGGACTTTCTGCGTAAGAAAATCAGTGATCAATTACCCCCGGGCAGTTTTCTCCCCGGCGTAAAATCTGCCGATCTGCGACAGGTCCTTCCCGCTTTCACAGCCAATGCTATTAACGACGGCATCCGGGAATTCGATAAAAAAATGTCAGGATTTGTCAGCGAAGAATCGATTTTAATCGGAGTCGAAACAAGAACGTCCTCGCCTTTGCGCATTTGCCGAGGAAAAGATGGGCAAAGTTTATCTGTTCGGGGAATTTATCCCTGTGGTGAAGGGGCCGGATATGCCGGCGGGATTATCAGCTCGGCAGTTGACGGCATCAAAGCGGCGCAAAATTTAATTGCTAACCTTACCTAAACGGCTGTCGATAATCAGGTCATCTCCCCGCTTCATTATTTTTTGAAAAGATAATTTTTTGGCCGAATCCAGATTTCTGATATGAAGGTCGCCTATCGCTTCTATTCCGGCCCCGATTATTTTGGGAGCAACAACGGTGACAAGACGATTGGCAAGATTGTTTTCGAGCAGGGATGTTATAATTTGAGAGCCACCCTCGACCAGCACGGATGAAATTTTTCTCCTGCCGAGAATTTTCAATAGTTTTTTCAAATCAACTTTGCCCTCTTGGTCCGCATCGACGGTTATTATTTCTACTCCCGATGCGGTCAGTTCTTTAAGTCGGCTATTTTCCAAAGATTGGACTGTGGCAATCACGGTTGGAACAAGGGAGGTGTTCATAAAAACCCTGGCGTTTTCGGAAATATTTAATCCGGAATCTACAATGACCCTTAAAGGATTTCGTCCATGGACGAGACGGACGGTAAGCTCGGGATTATCCTTTTCCACGGTCCCCCTGCCGACTAAAATGGCATCGTGCTCAGCCCGGAGCCGGTGGGCAAATTTTAATGACGCCGGTGAGCTGATCCACTGGGAATTTCCCGTGACTGTAGCAATCCGACCATCAATACTTTGAGCGTACTTGATGGTTACGAAAGGCATGCCTGTTTCCATGAAATGAAAAAAAGTTTCATTGAGACGGCGACATTCTTCTTCCAGAACACCCGTTGTGACTTTTATACCACTTGTTTGGAGGCAGTGAACACCTTCGCGACAAACCAGAGGATTAGAATCAATGGCACCAATCACAACGCGCGCGATTTTCTTTTCAATGATCGTGTTGACGCATGGCGGGGTTTTCCCTTCGTGGCAACAAGGTTCCAAAGTAACATAAAGGGTTGAACCTTTAACCGTAGTGCCGGCATCTCTGATCGCGTTTATTTCAGCGTGATGATCACCGAAACGCTGATGATAACCCTTGCCAATAATCACCCCGTTTTTGACAATAACAGCTCCTACCAGCGGATTAGGGCTTACATAGCCGCGGCCTTTCCCGGCCAGTTTTAAAGCCATCTTCATGTAATATTCATCATTCATGGGATTACAATTACCTCATCAGCAAAAAAAATCAAATAAATTTATTGTTTGGAAGCGCAGGTTTATGGTAAGAAACCAAAAAAATAAAAACCATTTAAGGAGTTGTTATGAAAGGAGTCGTTCTGGCTGGAGGATTGGGCAGCAGGCTTTATCCCCTGACAAAGGTCACCAATAAACATTTGCTTCCGGTTTATAATGAACCGATGATTTATTATCCTATCAGGATTTTAGTCAACGCCGGTATTGACGAACTTCTGATTGTTACCGGCGGAAATAATGCCGGCGATTTTCTGCGTCTTCTGGAAAACGGAAAAGATTTCGGCCTCAGGCATATTAATTATACTTATCAGCAGGGCGAGGGAGGCATAGCCGCGGCCTTGAGTCTGGCTGAATATTTTGCGGAAGACGATAAAATTGTCGTCGTTCTGGGTGATAATATTATTGAAAATAACATCAAAGGGGCTGTTGATAAATTCCGGGCGCAGAAAGAAGGAGCGCGTATTTTACTTAAGGAAGTGCCCGATCCACAGAGATTCGGCGTGCCGGTTTTTGAAGGAGAAAAAATAATCCGTGTGGATGAGAAACCGGCCAATCCGGCCTCGAACTACGCTGTCATCGGCATTTACATGTATGATTATCGCGTTTTTGAATTTATCAAATCACTGCAGCCATCCCAGCGCGGTGAACTGGAAATTACGGATGTGAATAATTTTTATATCAGGGAAGGGAAGATGGAATGGGATGTTCTGGATGGCTGGTGGTCAGATGCCGGAACCTTTGAGTCGTTGCAGTCCGCCGGCAATATGGTGGCTAAAACAGGAGCGAATAAATTATGATTGACGGTGTTAAAATAAAAAAGCTGAAAGTCATTCCTGATGAGCGTGGGCGATTGATGGAAATGTTTCGTGCCGATGACGAATTCTTTGAAAAATTCGGGCAGGTGTATTTGACCACGGCCTATCCCGGAGTCGTCAAGGGCTGGCATTATCACAAAAAGCAGTCGGACAATATGGCTGTGGTCAGGGGAATGATGAAAATTGTTCTTTATGACGGCCGTCAAAAATCAAAAACATACAAAGAAATCAATGAAATATTTGCCGGCGTCCATAATCCGGTTCTGGTGCATATTCCACCGTTTGTATATCATGGTTTCAAGTGCATATCCGAAGAAGAGGCGCTGGTCGTTAACATACCTACAGAAGTATATCATTACAATCAGCCGGACGAATTCCGTCTGCCGGCGCATGGCAGCAGAATAAAATATGATTGGGGCAGAAAAGACGGATAGTATCAGACACTATAAATACCTGCTATTATTTTAAAAATATCTCTTGACTTTGGTTGTTTTCAGCTTTAAAATATCATCGAAGCTTGAAAAGGGCAAACCGTTCTGAAAAGGCGGGACGCAAAGTTACTGACCTAAGTCTTCGCGAGAGGAGGATATGGTGGCAGAACCGCCTGGCAACTTCATGAGTAGTCCAGCAGTTCCGCAGCAATACCCGGTTTACAAAATAAGAAATCAAATGGCGGCAATGTCATGTCATTGGTAATGTACACTTTGGCTTTTATTTTTGGCGCTGCGATCGGCAGTTTTCTGAATGTCTGTATCTTCCGTCTGCCGGAGGAAAGGTCTATTGTCAAACCGGCGTCACAGTGTCCTCATTGTCATCATCCCATTCGCTATTCGGACAATATTCCCATCATCAGTTTTCTTCTGCTGGGAGGTAAATGCCGGGATTGTGGTGCGAAGATTTCCTGGCGCTATCCGCTGGCAGAGCTGATTACAGCCTTACTTTCGCTGGCCCTTTTTTTTAAATTCGGTCTTTCTCTGAACTTCTTCATATTTTTTATTTTTACTGCCGTTTTGATTATCATTACCTTTATCGATTTAGACCATCAAATCATTCCGGATGTTTTGACATTGCCTGGAATACCGCTGTTTTTTCTGGCGGCGGTTTTTCTGGTCAAGGTCCCCTGGAAAGACGCCTTGATCGGTTTACTTATCGGTGGTGGTGTCCTGATGACGATAGCCATTGTTTATGAATTCATTACCAAGCGCGAAGGCATGGGCGGAGGCGATATCAAACTACTGGCCATGATTGGCGGATTCTTTGGCTGGCAATCCCTGATTTTCGTTCTCTTATTCAGCTCCTTCACCGGAGCAATCATTGGCATTACCGCCATGATTATAAAAAAGCAGGATACAAAATACGCGGTTCCTTTTGGCCCGTTTTTATCCGCTGCCGCCGTTGCTTATATTTTTTGGGGAGAGGCGTTTATGCGGTTCCTGATACCGGTACGCTGAGCTGGAAATCACGCATATGCACCCTCCGCGCCTGTGGGATTGTTCGACTTACAAATTTCAATTCACCTTGTTTTTGAAATTTGAGTCTTACAATAAAAGGTGAAAAAAACCGGGAAATATGGTTAAAAAGGCCAATAAACTTATCAGGATGAGCAAGAAGAAAGCGTGATTCGGTGGTAAATCGCGATAAGAACAGCGATCACTCATGCGGTTGCAAAATATGAAGTATAAATAGTATAATGGCATATAAAATGCTTTTTAAAAGAGTAATATTAAAAAATAAATAGAGAAATGATGAAATTCAAATCATACAGAGGCTTCAGCCTGATTGAGCTTTTAATTGCGATGGCCCTGATCACTGTTCTGGCAGCGGTTGCCTCGCCGTATTTTACCAAATACCGGTATAATACAAACTTAAAAGAAGCGACGCGGACGATAAGCGGGGACATACAATTATACAAGCAAAAAGCTGTTACTGAAAATATCGGATATCGGATCAATTTTAATGAATCAACCAATGAATATACCATTCAAAAAGAAACTGCATTAAATTCAGGATCTTATACTAATCTTAATACCAGAAAGATTGCTGAGGACTATAATGGTATTGTTCTTTCCGATCCCAGTTTTGCGGGCGGTGCTTCCTATGTTACATTTAATCAAAGGGGAACAAGCACGGCCGGACATTTAATTTTAACTCACGAAAAGACATCATCAACGGCAAATATCACGACAACGGTCATGGGAAGGGTGAGGGTAAAATATGATCTTAAATAACAGGGGATTGACAATTATTGAATCGCTGATCGCGGTCATGTTAACAGGGGTGGCCGTCATCGGTTTATTGACCATGCAGCCTCTGGGTATGCAATCGGCAGGAAAGGCGGATTCGATGACGCGCGCCACCCAGCTTATGCAAAGAGAACTGGAAACACTGGAAAGCCGTGTGATGGCTGGTGCCAATGTTACTACCCTGGTAAAAACAAATGCCTCCGAAACCATCGGGAATGAAACATTTACAATTAACACAACGATAACCGTGCGGAATAACGCCACCTGGCTGGCGCGCGTGCGTGTTACTTGGCCCGGCAATACCAATGGTGTCCGTAGCAGCCTGATTGTGTCCCGTCAGAGTACATTTGATTAAATGGGTGAATTTTAAGATGAACAAATTGCGAAAAGGTTTTACATTGGTGGAGTTATTGATCGCCATGGCCGTCGGCATGATTATTATGGCTGCTATTTATGCCATGATTAACTTGGCGCAGGGAACATCCGGCAATGTCGGACGCCGGGTCTTGACACAGCAGGATGCCAGAGCGGTTCTGGATTTAATGGCCATGGAAATCAGCATGGCGTCATTCAATCCGAATATGGTTAATTCGACCTGGAATGGCAACATGCTTGGCAATTGCAACGCAATTGCCATGACTCAGGTGCGCAGAGGCATTCAGGTGGCCAATGCCACTCGAATTGGAGTGGCCATGGATTTAGGAAGTAATACGACGAATTGCCCTGATCCAGTCAATGACCCATGTATTGGAGATGTCGCCAATGAATACATCGTCTACAATTACGATTCAACAAACAGTACAATTACGCGCAACGTCAGTTGTGGAGGTAATGAAGTCATTTTAGGAGGAACCAGTTCATCCACCATGGTTAGAAACAACTCAACTAACCCGGTAACGCCATTATTTCAGTATTTTAATGTTGCCGGTACGGATATTTCTGCAAACGTCATTGCCACACCTGATGCTGCTGTGGGGAGTGGCGGTATCAGGGATATCAGGCGCATCCGCATCAATATAATTGCGGATGTCGAAAACGAGGAAAAAAGAGGTACTTTGAAAGTGAGTCGAAGAACCTATTCAACAGACGTATTGGTGAGGAATCATGCATTTTCTCCATAAAATAAAGATTGTAGGAAAAAATTCAGAGGGCGGATTTGTTTTAATTCTGGCTCTGATTGGCATTATGATTTTAATGGCGATCGGCTATTTCGCGTTGACGGTCAGCACCAGCGATATGCAAGTTGCTTCCCGCATTATAGGGGAACGAAAGGCGATGTCCGCGGCCGAAGCGGGTGTGCATGCGGTGACTTCCAATTATGATTCAGCTCCAACCGCCAACAATACGTCGGCAGATAATGACTGTGATGACGCCGGGGATTGGGTACAAGTCGATCCCAATGATCCCCATGCCTTCTATTGTGTTAGGGGCTCCGCCGAGGTTCCCGGTTTGTCGCAAGCCTGCAGCGGCACTTTCAGTATCGAAGGCATGGGTGGAGGCGATATCAAGCTTCT
>ERZ795031.273-NODE-273-length-68855-cov-17.889709_pt1 | contig 68855 bp, 58 predicted proteins | sample MGYA00375123_ERZ795031 | MGnify/ENA primary metagenome ERZ795031 (study PRJEB30166, sample SAMN05720159) | activated sludge metagenome | isolation source: anaerobic digester from wastewater treatment plant | place: USA | collected 2015-04-21 ...
CTTTCCTGCCTGCGGGACTCGACTCGCACGCGACGCGACTACGTGTCCCCGTTCGAACCGGATGGGCAGCCACGGGGGGCTGCCCCTACAAGGGGAAGCGGATGGGCAATCCCGAATGCGGCGACATTGTGCTCGCGTTATTGCAGCCCCGAAGGGGCGACCGAGAATAACCCGGGGCAAGTCACGCGGAACGCGTGACGTCGCCCCGGGGAATTCCACCCCACTCGGACAGAGCCCTGAAAGGGCGATCGAGATCCCGCAGGAAACAACAAGAGATTGGCCACAGAGAGGACGAAAAGTTAGAAAACGCCGGACACGATCGGAGACAAATGATTGCCGAGGGCGCCGGTCCCACACCGGATCGGGATGCAACCCCATGCCAAGCCAGCACTCGGCAATCCTGAAGGATCTCAGAGAGGGAGTCCCGCGTCACGGAGCCGGTCGATGATCGCCAGCACCGTCTCGTCGTGGCCCAGCCCTTCGCAGGGAACGGTCAGATCGGCGTAGCGGCGGTAGAGGGGTTCGCGCTCTTCGTACAGGGTACGCAGGGTCTGGCCGGCCGCCATGACCACGCCACGAATCGCCAGGTTGTTGATGCGCCGTTCAAGCTGGTCGAAGGGGAGGTCAAGGTGCACAATGACGCCCCCGTTCGCCAGGTGCTCCATGGCCGGCGCGCTGTAGACCACACTGCCCCCGGTCGCGATCACATGGCCCTGAAGATCCAGGGTCAGGACGTACCGTTCCTCGAGCGTCAGGAAGATGTCCCGTCCGTGTCCGTCGAGGATCTCCTGCAGACGGCGGCATTCGCGCGACTGGATGTACAGGTCCGTGTCGGTGAAATCGCGCGATAACGCCTTGGCAAGCAGCACGCCGACCGTGCTCTTGCCGACGCCCGGCATGCCGATAAGCACGAGGTTGTGGTCGGAACTGACGGGGATATCGCGCATATAGGTCCTCCGCGCTCCCGGATTCCATGCTCCGGGAGAGAATCAAGGATGCTCGGTTACTGTTACTACACGGTGCCGGGACTGCGTTGAATCGCCGCCCTATGCGGGCAACTGCATGTTGCGTTTCTTGAGATACATGATGATTTCCTTTGCGAAACCCTGCGCGGCAAGGACCGCTTCAAAGTCTTTCAACTTCGCGCGGGCGGGCAGCGCCGCAAACGCATTTCGAATCCGCGGCGACTCGGCCTTCACCATACGCCGGATGACATCCTCGCGCAGGTCCGCCGCGCTTTCGAGGGTGGCCGTCGCTTTCTGCATCAGGTTCTGAATGCGCCGCGCCTCGCTGTCCGTCACATCCTCCTCGCGCAACCGCGCCTGAAGGTTCTGACGCGAAGCCATGGCGAGCCGGTGAAGGCCACGGGTAACCTCGAGCGCCCCGCGAAAATCCCCCTGGCGCATCTGCAATTCCACCACCAGCGACGAGACCTTGAGCCGGCTCTGGGGGTTTTCGAGGCGCAGGTCGTTCGCAAGCGCCCGGCGAAATGCTTCGAGCGCCAGTACCAGCGCCTCCTGCTCAGTGCGCGGCACGCGCTCCCAGAGCGTGGCCAGGCGTTCCATGAACGTGGCATGCGGCAGAAACCGCGCGCGCCGGCGCGATCGCGCCTCCGCCTGGTCCTGCGCCTTGTCCGGCGCGATGTCCGGCGCCCCGCGTTCGCCGGGCTCGTGCAACAGGCCCGACGCGTCGCGAAATGCCAGATCGCATAGCGCATGCAGGCCTTCGCCGAGCTGTTCATAGGCAGACATGAGCGGTTCCAGGCAGAGCGGATACGGATTGTGCCAGTTGCCGGGGGCCGTGCGGGCCAGCTCGTCCGCGCGTTGCTGGATCAGGTGTTCGAGCGCCCGCCAGTGCGGGTCAAATTGCCGTTGCGCCTTCTGCATGGCCTCGGCGGCGGCCAGCAATTGGGGCGCGCGGCCCGGGTCGTGCGCGGGCGGAACAGTCTGGGCGACGGAAGCGGCCCCGGCCTCGAGCCCTGCCGGCAGACCGTGTTCCTGCTCGCGATACAGCCACGCGATGCGGAGATACAGCCGCGCCAGCTTGTAGGCGTCCTGCAGCTCCTCCTCGATCCGCGAATGGATCAGGACCGCCATGAAATGAAGACGCAGCGCCGCGTCAGAATCAAGGTCGTCGTAGTCGATGTGCTGGCCGACCAGCTGGAGCAGCGTGTCATCCGGCCCGGCCTTCTTGAACGCTTTCAGGGTCGCGGCGCGCGCCTCCGTCTCGAACGGTTTGCCGAAATCCTCGGCCACGTCGGCATAAAAGCAGTGCGGACAAAAGAAAAGGGCGTAATACAGCGGGTTCACGCGCTGCACGTGGTCGCCGGCCCACCGGTACCGCAGCGCGTGCTGGTCCGGTTCCGTCTCCTCAACGACAACGACGTGCCGGCGAAAAAAGCGGTGCGCGGTCTTCGCGCAGCACGCCGGACACGCGAGCGTTTTGTGGACAAACGGCGACTGTTGTGATGGCATCGTCGATCCCGAATAGAGCAAACCGCCGGCGCTCCTCCCCGGGAGAACCGTCTCCGCTAAGCCTACCCCATTCGCCCCGAAAAGGCGAATCCCGCCCGGGCGGCACGTCAGGTCTGCGCGCGCAACGCGTTGGCCACGTTGCCGGCGTGGATCTGGCAAATGGCCAGGGCCAGGGCATCCGCGGCGTCGTCCGGCCGGGGCAGCGCGTCCAGGTTCAGGAGGAGTTTCACCATTTCCTGCACCTGTTTCTTGGTGGCTTTCCCGTATCCCACCACGGCATTCTTTACCTCGAGCGGTGAAAACTCCCCAATGGGCCGGTGGGAATGGGCCGCCGCGAGGGCGATGACGCCGCGCGCCTCCGCTACCTTCAGGGCGGTCGTCACATTGCGCGCGAAATACAGTTTCTCGATGGCCACGGCATCGGGCGCGTAGGTCTCGAACAACGCCGCCGCTTCATCATGCACAATGCGGAGCCGCTCCGCGAAGTGCATCCCCGCCGGCGTCGTGATGACACCGTGTGCAATATGCCGCAGGCGCGTTCCCCGGCCCTCGACTACACCGTAGCCGGTTGTCGCGGTGCCGGGGTCGAAGCCTAAAACCCGCATTACTCCTCGAGCGCCGCCGCCATGGCCTCGTCCGGAATGTCAAAATTGGCAAAGACGTTCTGCACGTCGTCGTGTTCCTCAAGCGCCTCCATCAGTTTCAGGATGGTCGACACGGCATTGCCTTCCACCCGAACCGTGGTCTTGGGAATCATCGTCAGCTCGGCGCTCTTCGCGGGCATGCCCATCTCTTCGAACGCGGCGGCTACCGCGTGCAGATCGTGCGGCTCGGTGGAGATGACAAACACGTCGTCGCTGTCGGTGTCGACATCTTCGGCCCCCGCCTCGATCGCCTTCTCGAAGATCTGCTCTTCGGTCATCGAGCCGCGCTCGATGGAAATGCTGCCCTTCTGTTCAAAATTCCACACGACGGCCCCGGTTTCGGCCATGGATCCCCCGTACCGGGTGAGCAGGTGCCGGATCTCCGACACGGTGCGGTTCTTGTTGTCGGTCAGCACGTCGACGATGAGCGCCACGCCGCTGGGGCCATACCCCTCGTAGCGGGCCTCTTCGTACGTCACCCCCGGCAACTCCCCCGTGCCTTTCTTGATGGCGCGATCGATGTTGTCTTTGGGCATGTTCTCGGCCCGGGCCGCCAACAGGACCGTCCGCAAACGCGGATTCATGTCGGCATCGCCCCCGCCCGTCTTCGCCGCCACGCTGATTTCCTTGGCCAGACGCGAAAAGATCTTGCCGCGTTTCGCGTCCAGAGCGCCCTTTTTCCGCTTAATGGTGCTCCATTTGGAATGACCGGACATCTTACGGTATCTCCCGTGCCCTAGTGTGATTGCGGTTCTCCGCTAACGCGCCAGTATAGCATTCCCCCGCGTTTTGCTGCAATCGCGAAATCGGCCGCCGCACCCGCGAGGAGGGCTGCGCGCCCGGGCGGGCCGTATGGTACACTGCCCCTGTCGGCAACGGACGGACTCGGCGGGTGATGCGCCGTCGGCGCACGGGAGGTTGTGACCATGCACGAGCATAGACACCATTCGGGATGCTGCGGATGTTCTTTGGGGCCGATCGAACGCCGGTCGTTTCTGACGGCTCTCGGGGCAACGGCCGGTATCGCGGCCGCGACGGGGTGCGCGACCACCGCCGTGAAACCGCGCGGGGCCGCCGGGCCGCGTCCAAGGCCCAGCCTCGAGAAAAAGCCCCTGACCGTCCAGCCGGCGCTCGCCTACCATCTCTACGCGCCCCACGAACAGACCAGCTGGCGGCCCTGGGGCGGCTTGCACACCGAGGGCGACATCGACGCCGAGATCAACCGCATCGAGAAAGAACTCCAGGCCCTCTCAGAACAGGCTGAGTTCCCCGTCGTCTTCAAACCGGTGGCCCGGGTGCGCAACGAGAACGAAGCCGCGGCCCTCTGCGCCCAGCCCGCTGACGTTATGCTCATCTACGGCGCCAACTCCGGCGGGGAAACCATCGAGAAACTCATCGCGCCCGACCGCCACAACCTCGTATTCGTGCGGCACAAGTCCGGGCCCGTGTACCTCTGGTACGAGATCGTCCATCCCCGCCTGCTCCGCAAGACCGTCGACGAGTACGGCCAGCCGGGGCTCGACCCCTCCGACGTCATTGTCGACGAATACGGCGACATGCTCTGGCGCTTGCGTTCGCTCTACGCGCTCAACAACACCGTCGGGTCGCGTGTCGTCTGCATCGGCGGGCCGAGCGGCTGGGGCGCGGGCGGCCAGAAAGCCCCCGAAATCGCCGCCAAGCTCTGGAAGATGGACCTCGTCACCGTCACGTACGACGATCTGGGCGCGCGAATCAAGACGGCCCGCGCCAATCCCGAACGCGTGGAACGCGCCGAGGCCGAGGCGGCCGCCTACCTCAAGACTCCCGGCACGCATCTAAAAACCGACGCGGGGTTCGTCAGCCGCGCCTTCCTGTTGACCGAGGTATTCGAGGAGGTCATGGCCGAAGCCAACGCCCAGGCCATCACCGTGAACCATTGCATGGGCACGATCATGCCGCTGTCCGAAACCACCGCCTGCCTCCCCCTGAGCCTCATCAACGACGCGGGCGCGCTGGCCTTCTGCGAATCCGATTTCGCGGTGATCCCGTCGGGCGTCCTGCTCCACCACATCGCCTCGATGCCCGTGTTCCTGCAGGATCCGACCTACCCGCACCACGGCCTGATCACCCTCGCCCACTGCACCGCCCCGCGCAAGATGGACGGCAAACATCTCGAGGAGGCCTACATTCTCACCCATTTCGAATCCGATTACGGCGCGGCGCCCAAGGTCAACATGCGCATCGGCGAAACCGTCACCGTCATTGACCCCGATTTCCACGACAAGAAATGGATCGGGTTCCGCGGCACCATCCAGGACAACCCCTTCCTCGACATCTGCCGCTCCCAGGTCGACGTGGCCATCGAGGGCGATTGCGACCGGCTCGCGCGGGATATGCGCGGTTTCCACTGGATGCTGTCGTACGGCGACCACCTCAAGGAGACGGGCTACGCCCTGCGCAAACTCGGGATCGAGTGGTACAACCTCTCCGACGACAAGACCATTGAGGCTTAGCGGTTCCGGCATAGAGGACATGCGGCGCTCCCGGCGTGACTTCCTGCGGGCGGCCGGCCTCGCGGGCCTGGCCCTGGCCGGGGCACGCGGCGGCGCCGCGGCCGGCGCCCGGATCCCGCCCCGGCCGAACATCGTGTTCGTGATGGCCGACGATCTGGGCTATGGCGATCCCCGCTGCATGAACGCCGCCTCAAAGATCCCCACCCCCCACATGGATCGCCTCGCCCGGGAAGGCGTGCGGTTCACCGACGCGCACACGCCGTCCGCCGTATGCACCCCCACGCGCTACGGCGTGCTGACCGGCCGATACTGCTGGCGGTCGCGTCTCACCCGCGGCGTGCTGGAGGGGTACGACCGCGCGCTGATCGAGCCCGGCCGTGTGACCGTCGCCTCGCTTCTGCGCGAACACGGCTACCACACGGCATGCATCGGCAAGTGGCACCTTGGGCTGGGCGCGGAAAACCCGACCGACTACACCAAACCGCTGCGTCCCGGCCCCCGCGAGGCCGGGTTCGACGAATTCTACGGCATCGCCGCCTCGCTCGACATGCCGCCCTACTGTTTTATCGAGAACGACCGGCCCGCCGCCGCTCCCACGGAACACATCGCCAAGTCCGAGCGCCCGGCCTTCTGGCGCGAGGGCGCCATCGCGCCCGGATTCACCCACGAAGCCGTCCTGCCTGTCCTGACCGACAAGGCGGTGGCATACATCGAGCGGCGGGCCCAGGAACCGGCGCCCTTTTTCCTCTACTTCCCCCTGACCGCCCCGCACACGCCCTGGGTGCCCGTCGACACCGTGCACGGCCGCAGCCAGGCCGGGGACTACGGCGATTTCGTCGCACAGGTCGATGACGCGCTCGGCCAGGTCCTCGACGCCCTGGCGCGCACCGGGTGCGCGGAACAGACCCTCGTCATCTTCACCAGCGACAACGGCTCGCACTGGACCCCCGCATTCCTCGAAGAATGGGGCCATCGCGCCAACGGCGCATGGCGCGGCCAGAAAGCCGATATCTGGGACGGCGGCCACCGCGTCCCCTTCCTCGCCCGCTGGCCCGGCGTCACGCCCCCGGGCACGGCCTGCTCCGAGATCATTTGCCTCACCGACCTGCTCGCCACCTGCGCCGCCATCGTGGGCGCCGGGCTCCCGGAGAACGCCGGCGAAGACAGCTTCAACCTCCTGCCGGCCCTGCGGGGCCAGCCGGGCGGGACCCCCATCCGCGAAGCGACCGTTCATCATGCCTACGACGGCTCGTTTGCGATCCGGCAAGGCCGATGGAAGCTCATCCAGGGCCTGGGATCCGGCGGATTCAGCGCCCCGCGCGCCATCGACCCCATCGAAGGCGGGCCCCGAGGCCAGTTATACGATCTCGATGCTGATCCCGGCGAATCCGTCAACCTCTGGGCGGAACACCCCGACGTGGTGGTGCGTCTGTCGGCGCTGCTCGACCGCTACAAACGGGACGGCCGCAGCCGCCCCAAGCGGTACGATCCGGTGTGACGCCTCACCCGGCCTCGGCGCCCTGCCCGTCTACCCCGGCCACGATACTGGATTTTGAATTCCTTCAACCGCAGTTACTCATCAAAAGTAGTTCAGATTTGAACGATCTTTTGATGCGCACCTTTCGCATTAATCCGGGGTTCTGTCATCGGAAACTCTTAACACATTGAAAATTATTGACTTACACAAGAAGCTCGGCTGGCACGAAACTTGTTCTCTCCAGCGTGTGGCGGAGCGGCCCGTGTGCCGCGGGGGCGTGGGGTCTTCCACCTCACACCACATCGTAACCATGCAGAATACTGAGAGAGGAGAATCGTATGTGCATACCCCATGGGAGTCGAGTGTCGATGCTTCTTGCTGTGGCGATGCTTCTCGGAGGAGTTGCCGCCCAGGGCGAACTCATCATAGACACGGGCGACCCGCCCGCGCGGGTTTCCGGGTGGAGTCTTTACGGAGTAGACGTTGTTGGAGAGGCGCCTCACGAGTTTGTGTGGCTGGCCGCGGAGATCGACCTGGCCCAGGCCTACACCGTGACGGCCATCGAGGCGTGGTTGTGGGAGATTACGCCCGGCGACATCAGCGTAGCCATCTACGGCGATGGCGGCGACGTGCCGGACACGGGCGTCGAGCTGTTCCGCAACACGTTTTACGCGGATATTCCGTATGTTCCGCTGGGATTTAATAACCAGTATACCCTCGGCTGGGAAGGTCCGCAAGGGTTGAGCTGGAATCTTGGCCCGGGCAGCTATTGGGTGGCCCTTGAGGTACTCTCTTCGAGTGTGGCCGAATTTGCAGCGACGGACCCTGCTGCTAATCCATTGTCCCACTATGCCTTAGACTACGGCGAAGGCTGGCAGCCGGGCGGTGGCAACTGGGGCCTCCGCGTGTACGGGACCGCCGAGTCTCAGGGCGATGTCGTTCCGGAACCGGCCACCGTGACCCTGTGCGGTCTGGGGCTCATCGCGCTGGCGGGCCGCTCCATCCGCAACCGCCGGCCCTTCTGAGCCTGAGGGGATTTTCTTTTCACTGGAAACGGGTCGCGGCCGAACCCGGGGACGCCAAAAAAAGCGTCGCGCATCCCCTTCCCGCGCGAAGGGGATGCGCGTTTTGTTCCGAACCGTGTCGCCGCCGGCGCGTCCCGCGCACGGCTACCCCGCCGTCTGGAGGTCTTCGTTGTACTGGCAGGCCGCTTCCGTTACGTCTTCCATGGAATGAAAGATGGTGTCGAGGTTGGTGACGTGAAACACGTCGGCCACGTAGGGATTCACGCCGCACACGCGCAAACCGCCGCCCTGCTTTTCGAGTTCGCGGTAGGCCTTGATGATCTGGGTGATGGCCGCGCTGCTCAGGTACTCGATCTGATGCAGATCGAGCAGCAGATGCGAGCCGGGATATTTCAGGCAGTATTCCGACAGCTGGCTGCCGAGCGGCTCGGCGTTGGTGGCATCAAGACGCGGCGCTTCGGTCACGGTGGCGATGGCAATCCTGCCGAACCGGTCGATCTGAAGCATTCCCCTCCCTCCTCCCGGCCCCTCTGCCGGAAAGCCCGCGGGTTGCCCAACACTGTCCGGAGATGTTGCGGCTCAGAGATAGGGCGCAAGCTCCTCTTCGAGTAAACACTTGTACGCGGCGTATTGTTCCTCGCTCACGTTGCCGATGGCCTTGACGTAGTCCACGCCTTTCATCGGCCGGGCATAGCCGTCGACCGGATACCCCTGTTCCGTGGCATAGCGCTTGAAGAACTCGACGCTGTTGATGTTGAACGCCACAAGCTTGTACACCGCGTGCTGCGCCATGACCGCGCTCACCGCGTCGCCCGCCTCGAACCGTTCCTGCAGGAAATTGAGCATCTGCGGATACATGGCCGCGCCCTGGCCGATGACCGCCGTCGACCCGCAGTACAGCCCCGCATAAAAGGCATTCTCGTTGCCCGTAATGTAGGCGAAATCCCTGCCGTACACCGCCGCGCACAGCGTCGCGATGTAGCCCGCGTCCGCCGTCGACACCTTGATTCCGGCCATATTCGGCATGTCGGCCAGCTTCGCCAGCAGCTCGTGGGTCACGTTATAGGCCGCCGCGGTGCCCGGGGGCTGGTAGATAAAGGTCGGAATCGACACGGCCGCGCTGACGGTCTCGAAATAGTCCAGAATGACGTCCGCCTCGGTCTGCCCATCGCGGGGCAGAATGGCCTCCGGGATGGTGTGGACGACGCCGTCCGCGCCCTGCTCTTCGGCGTACCGGCTCAGCTCGACCGCCTCGTTGACGAACACCGCCGGATCGGGATAGTTGTTGCGGTCGCGGTCCCAGATGCCGGTAGTGCCCACGAGGACGGCGGCGCGGCCCTTCAGATGGCTGCATGCGGTGCGCGCCATGGCCTGCACGTCCTCGTAGCTGAACGTAAACATCTGGCCCATGCCCGAGCGGACAAAAAAGGCGCTGATGCCGCCGCGGTCAAGCAGGAAATCCAGGAAACGGCACTGGCCATCGGGGTCGAAGCTCAGATCGGAACGGAAAATGGAGAATGTCGGGGCAATGCACCCCCGTGCATAGGATGGAATCATGGGAATCCTCGTTTTCTAACGTTTGTTGCGGTATTTCTCGACCAGATTCTGGGCAGGGCCAACGCCTTTGGTAAGCGCCGGTTTGCGCGCCCTGACCTTCTGCGCGATCATGGGGCGATACCGGACCATGGCGAGCAGAAACGCGACCACCACCGCAAGTTCCAGCCAGAAGATCCAGCCCGGATGGTAGCCCTCGCGATTCCAGAACTCCACCAGCGGCGTGGCCCAGTCCTTGTAGACGCGCTGTTCCTCGCGCATTTCCATCTGGGTGTTGAACTGAAACCATCGCACGAGGCGCACGAACAGATTCACCGCCACATGAAACAGCCCGCAGTAGATCACCCACTCCACCGCCCAGAAGATCACCGGGAACGTATACTTCCGGAAAACCAGGAGAATCGGCGTGGCACAAGCCAGAATCACCACATACGCTTTCCAGTTCTCGGAAAAGTGCTGTGTCACCGCTTCCATGGATACGCGCTCCCCTTCCCCCGGCAGTGTAGCACAGGCTCCACAATCGTGCAAAACGCGCCCGGCGTTTGCTATAATCCCCTGCCGGCCGGTCAGCCGGCAATCAGCAAGAGGTGGAGAATCGCGTTGGTGGAAAAACTCTACATGTCCGCCGAGGGCCTCGAGAAGCTCAAGGCGGAGCTGCAGGAATGCCGTGCGCGCACCCGCATCGTGGCCGACGCCATCGAGCGAGCCCGGGAACTCGGCGATCTGCGCGAAAACGCCGACTACCACGCCGCCAAGGAAGAACAGGCCATGCTGGCGGCGCGGATCAAGGACATCGAGGACAAGGTCACCCGGGCCGCCATCGTGGATGACGCCGCCATCGACGCCACCAAAGCGTATATTGGCGCGACCGTGCGGGTATTGAATATCAAGACGCAGCGCGAGAACACCTACATGCTGGTCAGCCCCGTCGAAGCCGACGTCACCGAGGGGAAGATCTCCGTGCGGTCGCCGGTGGGCGAGGCGCTGCTTGGCAAGAGCGTCGGTGAACGCGCCGTGGCCAACGTGCCCGCGGGCGCGTTCGAGATGGAGATCCTCGAGATCACCCGATGACCCGGCGCATCGGAAGCGGTGCGCGGCCGGTAGGCGCCGGCCGGCACGGCACGCCGCCCGAACCGCGGCCGGCTTCGCGCGGGTCCGGGCGGGCTCCGGGGGTGCAGACATGCACGCCCGTTTTGTGTATCAGGGCGCCTGGACGGCGCGCGCGGAACCGGCGCGGCCGGTGCGCGCGCCAGGGGTCGTAACCATCGGAATTGCAGGGAATCGATGCCAAAGCGAACCGACATCCGCAAGATCTTCATCATCGGGTCCGGCCCGATCGTCATCGGGCAGGCCTGCGAGTTCGATTATTCCGGCACCCAGGCCTGCAAGGCGCTGCGGGAAGAAGGCTACGAAGTCGTCCTCGCCAACAGCAATCCCGCCACGATCATGACCGACCCCGAGACGGCCGATCGCACCTACATCGAGCCGCTTACGGTCGAGGTGCTCGAACGGATCATCGCGCGCGAACGGCCCGACGCGCTCCTGCCTACGGTGGGCGGACAGACCGGCCTCAATCTCGCGGTCGACCTCGCCGAAGCGGGCATTCTCGACACGTACGGCTGCGAACTCATCGGCGCACGGCTGCCCGCCATCAAGAAGGCCGAAGACCGCGGCCTGTTCAAGGAGGCCATGCTCCGCTGCGGCTGCGAAGTGCCCGAAAGCCTCGTGGTGCACTCGCTCGAAGAGGCCCGGGAGTTCGGGGCCGCGCTCAACTACGAAGCCATCATCCGGCCGGCGTTCACCCTGGGCGGTTCGGGGGCGGGCGTCTCGTTCAACCGCGAGGAATTCGACCGGGTGGTCAAATGGGGCCTCGAACTCAGCCCCATCCACGAAATCCTGGTCGAGGAATCCGTGCTCGGGTGGAAAGAATACGAACTCGAGGTGATGCGCGACCTCAACGACAACGTCGTCATCATCTGTTCCATCGAAAACTTCGACCCGATGGGCATTCACACCGGCGACAGCATCACGGTCGCGCCCGCGCAGACCCTCACCGACAAGGAATACCAGGTGATGCGCGACGCCGCCATCGTGATCATCCGCGAGATCGGGGTCGATACCGGCGGCTCGAACATCCAGTTCGCGGTACACCCCGACACGGGCCGCATGGTCGTCATCGAGATGAACCCGCGCGTGTCCCGCAGTTCCGCGCTGGCCTCGAAAGCCACGGGCTTCCCCATCGCCAAGATCGCGGCCAAACTCGCCGTGGGCTACAGCCTCGACGAAATCCCCAACGACATCACCCGCGAAACCCCGGCATCGTTCGAGCCCACCATCGACTACTGCGTCACCAAGATACCCCGCTGGGCCTTCGAGAAGTTCCCCGGCGCCGACAATGTCCTCACGGTCCAGATGAAAAGCGTCGGCGAAGCCATGAGCATCGGCCGCACGTTCAAGGAATCGCTCCAGAAGGGCCTGCGCTCCCTCGAAATCGGCCGGTTCGGCCTGGGCGCCGACGGCAAGGACCGGCCCCTCACCGGAAACCCCGACCCCCGCGAGGAAAAGGACGCCATTCTCCGGGCCATTCGCATCCCCCGGCCCGACCGGATCTTCCAGGTGGCCCGCGCGTTCCGCCTGGGCGCCGCCGAGGAGGAAGTGTATGACGCCACGAAAATCGACCCGTGGTTTCTGCGCAACCTCCGCGAGATCATCGAGGAAGAGGCGGCCCTGCGCGAAGCCGGCCCCGGCGACCCGGCCGTGCTGCGCCGCGCCAAGGAGTTCGGGTTCAGCGACCATCAACTCGGCTCTCTCTGGGGACTGGACCCCATGGACGTCCGCCGCCTGCGAAAAGAGCACGGCATTACCGCGACCTACAAGCTCGTCGATACCTGTGCCGCCGAGTTCGAAGCCTATACCCCCTATTACTACAGCACCTACAGCGACGAAGACGAAGTCCGGCCCTCGACCCGCGACAAGATCATGATCCTCGGCGGAGGACCCAACCGCATCGGCCAGGGCATCGAATTCGATTACTGCTGCGTCCATGCCGCGTTCGCGCTGAAGGAAGACGGGTTCGAGACCATCATGGTCAACAGCAATCCGGAAACCGTTTCCACCGACTACGACACCTCCGACCGCCTCTACTTTGAACCGGTCACCCTGGAGGACGTGCTCAACATCTGCGACCGCGAACAGCCCCGGGGCGTGATCGTGCAGTTTGGCGGGCAGACCCCGCTCAATCTCGCCGACGCCCTCTGGAAAGCCGGCGTGCCCGTGATCGGCACCACGCCCGCCAGCATCGCGCGCGCCGAGGACCGCAAGGAATTCCGGGAACTGGTCGAGAAACTTCAGCTGCTGCAGCCCCCGAACGATACCGCCACCTCGATCGAGGAGGCCCGGGAAGTCGCCGCCCGCATTGGCTATCCCGTGGTCGTGCGTCCCTCGTTCGTGCTGGGCGGGCGCGCGATGGAGATCGTCTACGACCAGGCCTCGCTTGACCGCTACATGGGCGAGGCCGTCAGCGCCTCGCCTGAACGCCCGATCCTGATCGACCGGTTCCTCGAAAACGCCATCGAGATCGACGTCGACGCCCTCTGCGACGGCCACGACGTGGTCATTGGCGGCATCATGCAACACATCGAGGAGGCGGGCGTCCATTCGGGCGACAGCGCGTGCATCCTGCCGCCGCATGACCTCCCCGCGGAGATCATCGAGGAGATCAAGACGCAGACCCGCGCCCTCGCCCGTGAACTCAACGTGGTGGGGCTGATGAACATCCAGTACGCTGTGCAGAACCACGACATCTACGTGCTCGAGGTAAATCCCCGCGCGTCGCGCACGGTGCCGTTTGTCAGCAAGGCCACGGGGGTGCCGCTGGCCAAGCTCGCCGCGCGCGTCATGGCGGGCAAGACCCTGCGCGAACTCGGCGTGACCGAAGATCCCTGGCCGGCGTACGTGTCCGCGAAAGAAGTGGTGCTGCCCTTCATCAAGTTTCCCGGCGTCGACATCCTGCTCGGCCCCGAAATGCGGAGCACGGGCGAGGTCATGGGCATCGACAGTTCGATGGGGCTGGCCTTCGCCAAGAGCCAGGTCGCCGCGGGCAACCGCATTCCCATGAGCGGCACGGTTTTCCTGAGCCTCAACGATCGCGACAAGAACGACATGGGCTCCCTGGGACAGGACCTCGTGGATCTGGGCTTCTCCCTCATGGCCACGCACGGCACCGCCGAGTTTCTGCAGCAGCAGGGCATCGCGGTCCAGCTGGTGACCAAGGTGGGTGAAGAACGGCCCCACATCGTGGACCGGATCATCAACGGGGAAGTCCAGTGGATCATCAATACCCCGCTGGGAGGAGCCTCGAAGTCGGACGGACGCGAAATCCGCCGCACCGCCCTCGAACGTTCGCTGCCCATCATGACGACCCTGTCGGCGGCGCGGGCGGCCGTGATGGGCATCCGCGCGATGCGGCAGGGGAATACGTCGGTGCGCTCCCTGCAGGAATACCACGGCAAGCGCTAAGCCGGCGCCGGTCCGCGGGGGCGGGCGCCTTGAAACGCCGGCCCGCGCGTGAAACAATCGCGGTCATGCACAATCTGGCGCGTGCAGCCGGAGAAAACAACCGCCAGGGGAACCAGCATAGTGAACGAACCGGGCGCGATACAGACCGGACCACCGGGGAGCACGGAGCCCGATCCCTATGCGGTCATGATCCGGGGCATCGAGCGGGTCGCGCTGGCGGGGCGCTATCTCATCTTCACAACGATGCTGGCCCTGTTTGTCCTCGGCCATATCAAAGGCAACGTTCGCGACGCCGCGGTCATCAGCGCCGCCTTGATCCTCCACAGCGTCTTCGCGCATTGGGCGCTGTGGAAGAACCGGCTGGATCTCCTGGTCTCGCGCTTCAACTTTCTGTTGTATCTCGTGGAGCTTTCGATCATCGTCTCGTTTTCGGGGGCGGATGAAAGCCCCACGTTCGTGCTGTACATCCTTTTTCTGATCGGGTTCAGCGCCTACCAGCGGCAGCTGCGAAGCCTCATTGCCGCGGCCATCGTCTGCTGCCTCGCCTACACCCTGGTGCTGTTCATCGAGTGGCGCCTGGTGGGTCTGTCGAGCTCCCTGGGCGAACTGGTCTTCAAACAGATGTCCATTCTTCTCGCGGGGTGGCTCGTCGGCAACCTCAGCCAGCGGATTCGGCGCGCCGAAGAGGAATCCCACAGCCAGGCCCTGCGCGTCGCGTCTTCGGAGGCTGCCTTGCGCGCGATCCTGGACCATACCGCCGACCCCATCCTGGTGTTCGACGAGAACGACCTCGTGGTCGACGCCAACGACAGCGCCGGTCAGTATTTCGGCCAGGCCCGCGAGACCTTGCTCGGACAACGCATGCGCACGTTCATATTCGATGACGGCACGCTCCCCCAGAAACGTTCCGTCCTGCGGCATAAGGGCCAGCTTCGGGGGGAACAACTGCTGATCGGACCCGACGGAGAGGAGCGCGCGGCCGACGTCCTCGTGCGCTCGTTCATCCGCGACGGCAAACCGTATTACGTCACGCTGATCCACGACATCACCCCGCAGAAGGACCTCCAGGAGGCCACCCGGCAGGCCAATCTGCGCCTCGAACGCCTGAACCGCCAGCTGCGCCACCTCGACGAGCTCCGAACCGGGTTCCTCGCGGCCATTTCACAGAAGCTGAGATCGCCGCTCTCGGCCGTTTTGGGCTATATCGAGATGCTGCTGCAGGAAGAGCTCGGCGACATCACCCGGGAGCAGCGGAAAGCCCTGCAGACCTGCCGGCGGGGAACCGTCCGGGCGTTCCGCATCATCGACGAGGCGCTGGCGCTTGGAAGCGAAGGGGAAACCCAGAAAATGCCCGAGCCCGCGGAAGCGCCGCCCCGGCCCGCAAAAAACGCGGACGTCAACGCGCCGTCCGGCGAACCGGGGAAATAGATCCCTGAACTACAGGGTGGGTTGCACCCAGAGCGCGAGCTGGTCCTCTTCCGTCAGATCGCTCATGCTGGCCACCTTCTCGGGCGGCGGCAACGGCATCTCGAACTCGCGCGTGTGGTTGGCGTAGCGTCCCGCCAGAATCAGACGGCGAAACTCCTGGGGCGAGTCAAAGGGCTCGGACGTCTCGAGCCAGAACTTGTTCATGAAATTCAGGCCGTGGGCGTCGGAGGCGTGGAGTTCCGCCATGTGCTGCGCGCGCGCGTACGCCCGGGCCGCCGCCGCGTGGTCTTCCAGGCCGTGGTTGCAGGTCAGCACCTCGACCGCGTCGGCCAGCCGGCAATACTCCGGCAGCACGCTGGACCAGCGGAACGGATGCGCCACCACCGTCAGGAAACCGTCCACGCACGCCTGGCCAAACACGTCGCTGGGGGTCTTGAGCCGCTCGTACACCGGTTCGTGCGCGCCCAGTACCAGCACGTGGACCTCGTCCGTGAGCGTGATTTCGATGCCCGGAAACAACCGGACGCGCTCCGCCAGCTCCTGCAGCCCCGCGATCTCGGATTTTGACCAGACCCGGTCGTGCTCGGTCAGAAACAGCGCGTCGTAGCCGCTGGCGTCCGCCATGGCGATCAGTTCCCGGGGCGGAATCCGCGAACACACCGAGTATTTCGCGGTATGGGCGTGCGTTTCCACCTTCGTCGTGCCGGGAAATCCTGCGCCGGGGAGTTTATCTATCATTGCTGGTCCATTCTAAGCGGGGATTCGGTCAGCACCCGCCGTTTCTTCGCCTATAGTATACCATGAGTCCGGGATACCCTTCCGTACGTTCTCCGGTTGCCGGCGGTGGCGCCACCGTACGCACCGGTCATAACAGGTTCCGTCCGTCACATCCGAAACACGGGACCGAAGTCTCGGATTCCCAACAGGTTCACCCGGCAGACCGCCCCGGGCGGCCGCCGGTCCCGGCCGGGCGTTCACCGAACTGGACGCACGGGCTATCTGAACATTCAATCCCTGGCCCCCGGGTTCTGTTCCCTGGCAGGTCTCCCCGGCGCGGCGTCCGGCCTTCCGCCTGCGCAACGCTTAAAATGCGAAAGACAACGGAAATGACGGCATGAAACGAACGCGCAACGTTTCGTCCGGCACACTTTTGGCATTTCTGACAGGGCCGTTCTGGTCCAGCCTCGGCCGCGTTCTGACGCAACGGGCCCGAACAGGTATACTGGTGCCCGGAGAGCCGGCACGGGGAGGCGGAACATTGCGCCGCCTCCAAGGGGTTCTACCAGAAACCGCCGTGCAGGACGCCGCGGCGTGCGGAGGCAGAGGGCATCAACCCCGAGGAGCATGCGGCCGTGACGACGGACAAAGGGATCGCCATCCTCACGATTGAAGACGAACCCATGGTGCGCCGCACGCTTGCCGCGTATCTGCGCAAGTCCGGGTTCACGGTGCACGAGGCGGGCGACGGCGCCGAAGGGCTCGCCCTGTTCGAACGCGAGCGGCCCGACCTGGTCCTGGTCGATCTGCGCATGCCGGGGATGGACGGGTTTGCCGTGCTCGAAGCCCTCAGCGCGCAATCCCCCCAGACGCCTCTCGTGGTGGTGTCCGCCGCCGACGCCATCGACGACGCCATCGAGGCGCAACGTAAAGGCGCGTGGGATTACGTCATGAAACCCATCAGCCCGCTGAGCGCGCTCGGCCTGACCGTCGAGCGGGTGCTCGAACGGGCCGAACTCCTGCGGCAGAACGAGCGGTACCACCGCCAGATCGAGGAAACCCTCCGGAAAATCCGCGACGACGAAAAGGCCGGCAAGCGCGTCCAGATGCGGCTGCTGCCGCCGGAACAGTGCGTCTTCGGCCCCTGGGTCCTGGCCCATAAACTCATGTCGTCGATGGAGCTCAGCGGCGATTTCGTCGACTATTTTGCCATTGACGACGACCACATCGGGTTTTACACCGCGGACGTGTCGGGGCACGGGGTCTCGTCGGCGCTGGTGACCGTGATCATCAAAACGCTCATTCGGAAGTATCACGAACGGCATCTCAACGGCCTCGACGACGCCATCCTGAATCCCGGCGCGCTGCTCGAACGCCTCAACACCGAGTTGCTCAACGAAGACCTCGAAAAACACGTCACCATGTTCTACGGCGTGCTCAACACGCCGCGAAATGTGCTCCGGTTCTCGAGCGGCGGACAGTTTCCTCCGCCGCTCCTGTGGTCCAGCCACGGGGCCGAGGTGCTCCGGGAACAGGGCGCGGCGGTCGGTCTGTTCCCCTTTGCCCGTTACGCCACCTTCGAGAGGCGCCTGCCCGCCCGCTTTCTGCTGGCGGTGTTCTCGGACGGCGTGCTCGACATCCTGCCGCAGCCCACCCTCGAACAAAAGCTCGGATTTCTCCAGTCGCTGGGCAGCGACGCGGGCATCGGCCGGTTCCTGGCGGTGATCAAAACCAACGCCCAGCCGCCCGACGATGTAACCGTCCTGACCATCAAACGGGAGGAAACGCAGCATGGAGACTAGGATCCGTTACGCGCATGCGGGGCGCCGCTGCGTCCTGCAGCTCACGGGCGATGTCCGCCATCCGGTCAGTTCGGTCGTCGAGGCCATCGTCAACGAGTTCCTCCAGGCCGCAGACGCCCCCGAGGTGGTGATTGACCTGACGGGCGCGGCCTTTATCGACAGCACCAATCTCGGGCTGCTTGCGAAAGTCGCCCGCGAATCGTGGCGCCGCGGCCAGGATCCCCCCATCCTCGTGTCGGCCAATCCCGACATCAATGCCGTGCTGGAGAGCATGGGGTTCGCCCACGCGTTCCGCATCGTCCCCGAGCATGAGGCGACCGGCGTGGAACTCCATGACGTGCCGACCCCGGCCGACTATTCCGACCCCCACAAGGCCCGGCGTATTCTCGAGGCCCACGAAGCGCTCATCGACCTCGACGAGAAAAACCGCCAGACGTTCCAGAGCGTCGTGGACGTGCTGCGCCGCAGCAACGTCCCCAACGAACTCCCCTAGCCGGCGCGGCTATACCCCCCGGGGCACGGCCCAATGGCCTTCGCGGTAGACGCGGGAGACCAGGGCGTTGGCGTCGGCGTCGTCAACAAACCGCTCGGTCCCGGGGTCAAACCGCAGGCTGCCCCGGCCCGTGCGCGCGAGGATGTTGGCCAGGTGCGCGAGCGTGGCCGCGCGATGGCCGATCTCGATGTCCGCGCTGGGACGCCCGCCCGCGCGGATCGCGTTGATGAAGTCGTCGACGTGCTCGGGCACGGAGAACGCCCCGTCTTCCTGGTTCAGCAGTTCGTCATCAGGACCGTACAGGCGCCAGCCCCGGCCTTTGGCCAGGATCAGGTATCCCCGAGTGCCGTAGAACGCGTTCGCATTGTCGAAGCCCTGCTGCGGATACGGCGACCAGATGCGCTGTTCGTAGACCAGGCTCTTCAGAGTGCCGTCCGCCTGCGGGTATTCGAACGCCACGTACTGGCTGTCGGGAAACTGCTGGTCGTCCTGGAAATACATTTTCGCGCCATACCCGGAAATCCTCGACGGATGCGTCTCGACGCCGAGCGCCCACGCCGCAATGTCGAGTTCGTGGACGCCGTCGTTGCCCGCGTCGCCCGTGCCGAAATCGTACCACCAGTGCCACGTGTAATGGTGGCAATTGGCCTGGTATGGCCGCATGGGCGCGGGACCCACCCAGAGATCGTAATCGAACCCCGGCGGAGGCTCGGACGGTTCCGCGTGGCCGATATCGGCCCGTTTCTGGCTGTTCCAGGCTTTCGCGATGAGCACGTCGCCGATGGCGCCCTCGCGGACCAGTTGGAGGGCGTTCTGGATCACGCGCGTGCCGCGGCTTTGCGACCCGACCTGCACCACGCGGCCGGTCCGGCGGGCTGTCTCGAGCAGGAGCCGCCCCTCGCGGATATTGTGGGCGCATGGCTTCTCGACATACACGTGTTTTCCGGCCTCGCAGGCCAGCATCGCCATGGGCGCGTGCCAGTGGTCGGGCGGCGCGAGTACCACGGCGTCTACGGAGGGATCGTCCAGGACCTCGCGGAAATCCGCCACGGCCTTCCCGGCGCCGGTCTGTTCCCGGGCGCGGTTACGCCGGTCTTCGTCCGGATCGCACACGCAGGCCACACGCGCGCCCCGGTCAACGAAACTCTTGCCCACGGACAATCCGCGCGAGCAGCCCATGATTCCGATGACCACGCTCTCGTTGGCGCCGGCCGCCCGGGCCGCGCGCCCCGCGCGGGCGAAATACGCGCCTGCTGCCGCCGCGCCCAGGCCGCCAAAAAAGGTTCGCCGATCCATACCACGCTCCTCGCCGCCCGTGAGATGCCGTCGGTGGGTCCGGTCGCGCATCTCCCGTGCTGCACCGCGTCCACGCCGTCCACGCATACCAGGAAACAGCATACACCAAGGCGCCCGTGCGCGGACGGAATAGCCCCTTCACCCGGAATGTTGCTTTTAGAGAGGCAAAAAATGTCATTGATGACCGCAAAAACACCCCGGAACGGGGTGACGCTCCTCGCAGCGGCGCTCCTGGTATTCGCCATGGGTCCCGCGCAGTCGGCGTGCCTGTGCGGCATGCCCGAGCACAGTGCGTGCACATCCCCTGCGTCCAGAGATGCCGCTTCATCCCCCGAGGCCTGTGTCTGCTGCGCCCCGGAGACCCCGGAACCGGCCGGTTGCGGACCCCACGCCTCGCCGGGCGCGGACATCCACCGCTGCGATTGCGCGGCAAGCGCGCCGCAGGCCGACACCGCCGTCTTGACCGCCGCGACGGCGCCGTCCTCGCCCAAACCGATTGCGCCCATGCTTCCTGCCGGCGCCCCTCTGGCGCCGCACCCTGATCAGGCGGCCATCCACCGCGGTGGAGCCCCGGAGGATGCCGGCTCGGCCGCCCCCCCACCCCCCTCGTATCTTCTGGCGTGCGCATTCCTGATCTAAGGCGAACCCCGCCCCGTCCGGGCGGATGACGTGCGCAATTCCCGGCACTCCGCGGATGCTCGGCAATCCGTGCGCGAGCCGGGCTGACGCAGCGGTGTTCGCGTCCTCGCAACCGGGGACAGTGCAGGAGTGTCAAGAGCATGAAAACCATGAAGCCAACGCCTCGCCACGCCTGGCCCTATCTGAAGGCCGGAGCCATTGGGCTGGCCCTGCTAATAACGTTCTGGCTGGGCTACGTGTTACGCGGACCCGCGGCGCCCCCTTCCGCGGGCCCGGGCCATGAGCATGCCGCGGATGCGCAGGCCGGACAGCAGATCTGGACCTGTTCGATGCATCCCCAGATCCGCCAGAACAAGCCCGGTCAATGTCCCATCTGCGGGATGGATCTCGTCCCGGTAGCGGCGTCCAGCGATGCGGTTGCGGGACCGCGCGAATTCGCCGTCAGCGAGGGCGCGAAAGCCCTCATGAACATCGAGACGGCGGAGGTCACGCGGCAGTTCGTTACCCGCGAGGTCCGCATGATCGGCAAGATCGACTACGACGAGACGCGCCTCGCCTACATCACCGCGTGGGTCCCCGGCCGGCTCGACCGCCTGTACGTGGATTACACGGGCATTCGCGTCAATCAGGGCGATCACATGGTGCGACTCTACAGTCCGGAGCTGCTCGTCGCGCAGGACGAGCTGCGCCGGGCGGCGCGGGCCATCAGCGAGATGCCCGCAAACGCCCCGGACGCCTTGCGCCGTACGGCCGAGGCCACCCGCAACGGGGCCCGGGAGAAACTGCGCCGGTGGGGGCTGGCCAACGCCCAGATCGAAGACGCCGAGAACCGGGGCATTGCGTCGGATCACGTCACCATCTACGCGCCCATGGGCGGCACGGTAATCCGCCGCGACGGCCAGGAAGGCATGTACGTCGACCAGGGCACGCGGCTCTACACCCTCGCCGACCTCGAACACCTCTGGGTGAAACTCGACGCCTACGAGTCGGACCTCCCCTGGCTGCACTACGGGCAGAAGGCCCACTTCACCACCGAGGCGTATCCGGGCGAGGAATTCGAGGGACGGATCGCCTTCATCGATCCGTTGGTTGACGCCGTAACGCGCACCATTGACGTGCGGCTGGCCGTGTCCAATCCCGACGGGAAGCTGAAACCGGAGATGTTTGTCCGGGCCGTCGTACGCGCGCAACTGGCTACGGGCGGCCGCGTGATGGATCCCGAGCTGGCGGGGAAATGGATCTCCCCCATGCACCCCGAGATCATTAAGGACGGCCCCGGTACCTGCGACATCTGCGGGATGGCGCTGGTCAAGGCCGAGGAGCTGGGTTACGTGCCCGCCAGAATCGATGAGGCTGCCGCCCCGCTGGTGATCCCCGCGACCGCCCCGCTCATCACGGGCGCGCGCGCCGTGGTGTATGTCGAGGTGCCCGGGCGCGACCGGCCCACCTACGAAGGACGCGAGATCGTGCTCGGCCCGCGGGCGGGCGAGTTCTACCTGGTAGGCAGCGGCCTGAACGAAGGCGAGCGCGTGGTGGTCCGGGGCAACTTCAAGATCGACAGCGCCCTCCAAATCCAGGCCCGGCCCAGCATGATGCTGTCCGAGCATGAGTCCCGTACAGCTGAACCCGCCCGGCAGAAAACGGACCATCACGAACCGGTTCACGACGCGCCCGAATCGTTCCGCACCGGGTTGCGCGCGGTGTATGGCGCGTACACGCACCTCGTCGCGGCCTTGGCGGCCGACGAGTTCGACACCGCAAACGCAAGCGTGGAAGAACTGTCCGCCGCATTCGCGGAGATGGATGCCGGGGCCCTGGACGCCGCGCAACGCCAGGCCTGGGACGCCGCCGAGAGGGCCGTGCGTGAGGGCCTGGTGCACATGGAGCAGGCCAAGGCCATCGAGGACGTGCGCCGAGCCCTGCCTGGCATCACCGGGGGTCTGGCCGCGGCCATTGAAGTCTACGGGATCGCGGAAGGCCCGCCCGTCTACCGCGCCCACTGCCCCATGGCGCTTGATGGCAAAGGCGCCGACTGGCTTCAGCCGGATACGCCCATCCGCAACCCCTATTACGGCAGCGCGATGCTCGCGTGCGGCGAACTCACCGGACGCCTGGACGCGCCGGCCCACGGCGGCGCGCCCGAGGAAGCGGCCCATGAATAGCCCGGCCAGCCAGACGCCCCGGCCGCGCGACCTGGGCTGGATAGACCGCGTCCTCTGGTTTTCGCTCAACAACAAGCTGGCGATCGCGCTGCTCATCGTCTTTTTCGCGGTCTGGGGCATCATGGCGGCCCCGTTCGACTGGGACACCGGCGCGCTCCCCCGCAGCCCCGTGCCCGTCGACGCCATCCCGGACCTCGGCGAGAATCAGCAAATCGTGTTCACCGACTGGCCGGGCCGGTCTCCCCAGGACGTGGAAGACCAGATCACCTACCCGCTCACCGCCGCGCTCCTGGGCGTGCCGGAGGTCAAGACGATCCGGAGCGTCTCGGCGTTCGGGTTTTCGACCGTCTACGTCATTTTCGAGGAGGATGCCGACTTCTACTGGTCGCGAAGCCGCTTGCTCGAAAAACTTAACAGCCTGCCCGCGGACACCTTGCCCCAGGGGGTCCAGCCCGCCCTGGGACCCGACGCCACCGCGCTCGGCCAGGTCTTCTGGTACACCCTCGAGGGCCGCGAGCCCGGCGGCCGTCCCGCGGGCGGATGGGACCTCGCCGAACTGCGCAGCATCCAGGACTGGCTGGTCCGTTACGCCCTCCAATCGGCCCACGGCGTCAGCGAAGTGGCTTCGGTGGGCGGGTTCGTGCAGGAGTATCAGATCGACGTCGACCCGGACGCCATGCGCGCCGCCAACATCACGCTCAGCGAGGTGTTTGATGCGGTCCGCGCGTCAAACGTCGATGTGGGCGCGCGCACCATCGAAGTCAACAAGGTCGAATACGTGATTCGCGGCCTCGGGTTCATCGAGACGCTCGAAGACATCGAAGCGACCGTCATCAAGGTGGCCGGCAACACGCCCCTGCGCATCAGGGACGTCGCGCGGGTCTCGCTCGGGCCCGCATTGCGGCGCGGCGCGCTCGACAAGGCCGGTGCGGAGGCCGTGGGCGGCGTGGTGGTGGTGCGCTACGGCGCCAACCCGCTCGAGGCGATCAAAAACGTCAAAGCGAAGATCGCCGAGATCACACCGGCACTGCCCAGCAAGGCCTTCATCGATCTGTCGAAGGTAGACCGAAGCACCGTGGAAGCCTTTGCGGAACAGCACGGGTTCGAGGCGTTCGACGGAGCGGGGATCAATCAATCCGCCTGGCTGGACTGGTTGCGCGCGCATGACCGCGACGCGTGGCCCGGGTGGGCGGTGTTCAGCAAGGTGGAGATCGTCCCGTTCTACGACCGCACGGGGCTGATCTACGAGACCCTCGGCACGCTCAATGTCGCGATCGTGCTCGAGATCCTGGTGACGATCATCGTCGTGCTCGTCATGGTGCGCCATCTGCGGAGTTCGCTGCTCATCAGCATGCTGCTGCCCCTGGCCGTGCTCATGTGCTTCATCGCCATGCGCGTGTTCGAGGTCGACGCCAACATCGTCGCGCTCTCGGGCATCGCCATTGCCATCGGCACCATGGTCGACATGGGGATCATCATCTGTGAAAGCATCCTCAAGAAGCTCGACGAGGCCGGTCCCGGCGACAGCCGCCTCGTGGCGGTGTTCGAAGCCTCGAGCGAGGTGGGCAGCGCGGTCCTGACGGCCGTGGCCACGACGGTCGTGAGCTTCCTGCCCGTATTCGCCATGACCGGCGCTGAAGGCAAGCTGTTCCGGCCGCTCGCGTTCACCAAGACCTTCGCCCTGGTGGCGTCGGTCATCATCGCCGTCGTGCTGATCCCGCCGATGGCGCACGTGCTGATGGGCGGGCGGCCGTATGGCCTCCGCAAGCGGCGCGCGCTGAGCCTGCTGGCGGTAGCGGCGGGGCTCGGCGTATGGGTGCTCGCGTCATGGTGGGCCGGCGCGGCGCTTGTCGCGATGGGGCTGTATCATCTCGCGAGCGACGCCCTTCCCCGGCGCATAACCGGCGCTGCGTCTTCGGTTGCCAACGCGTTCGCGGTGCTGCTCGTGGCGCTGCTGCTCGCCGTGGCGTGGAACCCCCTCGGGCCCGAACGCGGTTTTGTAAGGAACGCCGTGTTCGTCGGGGCAGCCATCGGCGGATTGCTGGGGCTGTTCTTCGTGTTCCAGCGGTATTACGCCCGGCTTCTGCGGTGGTTTCTCGACCACAAACCGGTCTATTTGTTCATCGCGCTGGCCGTGGTGCTGGCGGGCGTCACGGCCTGGCTCGGATTCGACCGCGTGTTCGGATTCGTCCCGGCCGGGCTCGCGCGCGCGGGCGTCCCGTCCGAGCGCATCCGCACTACCCGCATCTGGAGCGCCGCCGCGCACGCCTTTCCCGGTTTCGGCAAGGAATTCATGCCGCCGCTCGACGAAGGCTCGTACCTCTACATGCCCACCACGATGCCGCACGCGTCGCTCGGAGAGGCCCTCGACGTCCTCCAGTACCAGGACCAGGCCATCGCCGCGCTCCCCGAGATCGAGTTGGTCGTCGGCAAGATCGGCCGCGTCGAAAGCGCGCTCGATCCCGCGCCCGCCTCGATGATCGAAACTGTCATCACCTATAAACCGGAATACATCACCGACGCATCCGGACGACGCATGCGGTTCCGGTACGACCGCGAACACGGCGCGTTTGTGAGGGACCCCGACGGCCAGTTGATCCCGGATCCGGAGGGGCGGCCGTTCCGGCAGTGGCGCGACGAGATCCGCACGCCGGACGACCTCTGGAACGAGATCGTCCGCGCGGCCGAGATCCCCGGCACGACCACCGCGCCCAAGCTCCAGCCCATTGCCGCGCGCCAGGTCATGCTGCAGAGCGGCATGCGCGCCCCCATGGGCGTCAAAATCAAGGGACCCGATCTCGAAAGCATCGAGACCGCCGGCCTCGCGCTCGAACGCCTGCTCAGAGAGGTCCCCAGCGTGGAGCCGGACGCGGTCATCGCCGACCGGATCGTCGGCAAACCGTATCTCGAGATCGATATCGACCGCGAGGCCATCGCGCGGTACGGCATCAGTATCCGCCAGGTGCAGGACGTGATCGAGGTCGCCATCGGCGGGCAGCCCATCACCACCACCGTCGAGGGACGCGAACGCTATCCCGTCCGCGTGCGGTATCTGCGCGAACTGCGCGACCAGATCGAGACGCTGGGACAGATCCTCGTGCCCTCGCCCGCCGGCGCCCAGATCCCCCTCGTCCAGTTGGCCGAGATTCGCTACGTGCGCGGGCCCGACGCCATCAAGAGCGAGGACACCTTCCTGGTCGGGTATGTGCTGTTCGACCGGAAACCCGCGTACGCCGAGGTGGATGTGGTCGAACAGTGCCGCGTCTGGCTCGAAGAGAAGCTCTCCTCCGGCGAGCTGCAGTTGCCGCCCGGCGTCAGTTACCAGTTCGCGGGCGCCTACGAGAACCAGGTCCGGTCGCAGAAGACCCTGGCCCTCGTGCTGCCGCTGGCGCTGTTCATCATATTCATGATCCTCTATTTCCAGTTCCGGTCGGTGCCGACCGCGCTGCTGGTCTTTTCGGGGATCGGGCTCGCGTGGTCGGGCGGGTTTCTGCTGATGTGGCTGTACGCCCAGCCGTGGTTTCTTGATTTCAGCGTGTTCGGGGCGAACCTCCGGGAACTGTTCCAGGTGCGCGAAATCAATCTGAGCGTGGCGATCTGGGTCGGGTTCCTCGCGCTGTTCGGCATCGCCTCCGACGACGGCGTGGTGCTCGCCACGTTTCTCGACCAGAGCTTCGCGAAACGCCGTCCCGAATCCATTCGCGAAATCCGCGACGCCACCGTGGCCGGCGCCCAGCGGCGCATCCGACCCTGCCTGATGACTACCGCAACCACCATCCTCGCCCTGATCCCCGTGCTCACCTCGACAGGACGCGGCGCGGACATCATGGTCCCCATGGCGATTCCGTCGTTCGGGGGCATGCTGGTCGAACTGATGACGATCTTTCTCGTGCCCATCCTCTATTGCTGGGTGCAGGAGTTCCGGCTCCGGTGGGGCCGATCCGCCCTGCCCGCACCCCTGGAAACCGAACACGCGGGCGGTCCGCACGAGCCGTCCGCGGACAAGGAGTACCCCTCATGATTATCATGCTGCTTGCGGCTGCGTTCGCCGCCACCGGCGTCGAGCCGCCCGACGTCTACGCCGGAAACGACGAGTTGCGCGGCTACCTGCTCGAAGCCGCCGAAAACAACCCGGCCCTCCTGGCGCAGTACGAAACCTGGCGCGCCGCCCTCGAACGCATCCCCCAGGTCACCTCGTTGGACGACCCCATGCTGTCGTATGGCCAGTTCATCCAGTCCGAAGCGGCGCGGGCGCGGATCGCGCTGAGCCAGAAGTTCCCCTGGTTCGGCACGTTGCGCGCGCGGGGCGACAAGGCCGCCGCGGAAGCCGACGCCGCGCTCCAGGCGTTCTTCTCCGAGCGCAACCGCGTCATTGCCGAGGTCAAGAAGGCCTATTTCGAGTACGCCTTTCTGGCCGACGCCGTGCTCGTCACCGAGGCGCAGCTCGAAGTTCTCGATTACATGGAAGATGTGGTGGAGTCGAAGCTCGCCCTCGGCCTGGCCAACCAGGACGAGCTGTTGCGCGTTTCCATCGAGAAAGCCCAGGTGCGCGACCGGCACGACGGCTACCTGCAGAACAAACCGGCCCGCATGGCCCGTCTCAACGAGGCCCTGGGACGCGACGTGCTCAGCGAGATCCCGTTTCCGCAGGCCACGCCGCTGCCGCCCGCGCTGCCGCCGGCGGAAACCGTTCTCGCGCGCGTCGACGAGGCCAACCCGGACCTCAAGGCGCTCGAGCATGTGCTCGAAAGCCGGGAACGCGATATCGAACTCGCGCGCAAGGAAGGATACCCGGAGTTCACGGCGGGCCTCGAATATGCCGCGATAAGCAAGCCCCGCCAGATTCGTCCCGACCGGGTATCCGCCGACAATCTGGCCACGGGTTACCGGCTCCTGAACACCTTCACGGGAAGGACGCCGTTCGAACCCGTCAATACCGCCATCGATGCCTATGGACTGGCCACCAGCCGCGAGCCCATGAACTATTCCGACGGCGGGGACGACGAGATTATGCTCTCGCTCACGGTGAGCGTGCCGCTCTGGCGGAAACGGATCAAGGCGGGCATCGAAGAGGCGCGCCTGCTGCACCGTGCCGCCGGGCACGACAAACGCAGCCGTGAACTCGCGTTGCAACGCTCCGCGCGCATGGCGATATTCGAGGTCGAAGACGCGCTGCGCCGTTACCGCCTGTATCGCGACACCCTCGTTCCCCAGGCCGCGCAAACCTACGAGAGCCTGCAAAGCCAATACTCGACCGCGGCCGGCGGCGCCGATTTCCTCGATCTGCTCGACAGTGTTCAGACCCTGCTCTCCTTCGAGCTGGAACAGGTTCGGGCGACACGCGACGTGCAGCTCGCCGCGGCCGAACTCGAATTCCTGATGGGCGGTCCGTGGCCGCGGACCGGCGGCACGGCCGCGCCCGCGAAGGAAAATGCTTCTGATCAGGAGGCAACGTACCGTATCAACGTTCAACGAAGTGCGCACAACGAAACGGAGGGTTAACCCATGACGCGAATGATAATGATCCTGTTGGCGGGCGCCGCGGCGCTGGTGGGCAGGGCCGCACCTGCGGGCGAGACTTCCCCGCCTTCCCGGGACGGCCTCTACACGCTCGCGACCTGCCCGGTCTCGGGCGCCCGGCTCGGCTCGATGGGCGAGCCGGTGGTCAAAAAGTACGATGGGCGCGAGGTGCGCTTCTGTTGCGCGGGATGCGTCCCCACATTCGAGGCGGATAAGGAGACGTACTTCGGCAAGATCGACGCGGCCGTGGTCAAGGAACAGAAGAAGCTCTATCCTCTCGACACCTGCCTTGTAAGCGGGCAGAAGCTCGGTTCCATGGGCGAACCCGTCGACAAGGTGTACCGGAACCGGCTCGTACGGTTCTGCTGCGCGGGATGCAATGCCACATTCGACGCGGACCCGGCGAAGTACCTCAAGAAGCTCGATGCCGCCATTGTCGAGAAACAGAAAGACGCCTACCCGGCCGGGACGTGCGTCGTATCGGGTGAGAAGCTCGGGGCCAAAGGCGAGCCCGTCGACTACGTCGCGGGAAACCGGCTGGTGCGGTTCTGCTGCGCCGGGTGCATCAAGGAGTTCGAGAAAGCCCCCCGAACATACCTCGACAAGCTCGACGCCATCGCCCCGTCTTCGGGTGAGTGATCCCCAAGAGCCAGACGGACGATGAATCCCCCGCGAGGTTAAAGACCTGAGCGAACGCCGCGGGCGCTGCTCCCGTGAGCCGGAAGCTCCTGCACGGTCAATTGCTCAGGTTCATTTCCGGGCGCGGGTGATGTATGCTGCCGTCTCCGCATGTACGCATGAAGAAATCCCGGGATACTACAAGGAGATCCAGTCATGCAGAGCGGGGTTCACTCCGGCTGCCTGTCTCGAGTTCGCGCCGCGGCGCTTTCCCTGTGTTTCCTCAGCCTGTGTTTCCCGGTGAGCGCGGCGGCCGAGGCGGCAGACACCGCCGCGACGGACAACACGCACTTCGTGTGGGAGGCGCCCGGCGGCTCGGTGGTCAGCATGCCGAACGGCGCCTTCGAAGCCCGGGGCGAGGGCGGAAGAACGGTCGCGTGGCGGCTTGACCCCGGGGAACGCGCCGTGGACCCGGCCGGCATCGAAACGCGGGAAGACGGCGGCGCCCGAATTGAACGCGGCCGGCTCGCGCGCGGCGGAAACGCGCTTGCGGTTTCGTACGTGCAGGAATTGCGTGCGGAGAACGAAGCGCTTCAGGTGCGCTACACACTGACCAAGACCGGCGGCGACGCCTCCACCGCCACCGCGCTCACCATGACGCTGCCGTTCGATGTGTTTCAGGGGACGCGCCTGTTCCTGCGGCCCGGCCGTCCGGTCCGGTTTCCCGGCCATGTGCGCGCCGTCTCGGATGGCTGCCTCGTGGAAATCGCCGACGGCCGCGCGCTGGACATCCAGTTTGACGGGTTCCACCTGATGACCCTGTCCGCGCAGGACGCCGCAAGCGCCGCGCTCCGAATCGATCTGTTGCCAGACACCGGCGCCGGCCAGACGGTGAGTGCCGCAATGACCCTCCGGTTCACCGAAATGCCCGCGCGGTTGCCCGGCGAGATCACACCGTCCACGGAGGCCCTCACCCTGCGCGGCGCAACGCCCAACCGCACGCAGGTCCCCCGGTACGGCCTGTTTGAACTCGATGTGGACCTCGCCGCCACCTGCGACAATCCCTTCGACCCCGGCCAGGTCGCGCTGGATGCCCGCTTCGTCGCTCCTTCCGGGAGATCGATCACCGTTCCGGGTTTTTACATGGTGGACTTTGCCGCCCAAACCCTCCCCGCCGGGCAGGTGCTCCATCCCGGCGGCACGCAAGGCTGGCGCGTGCGCTTCACCCCGGCGGAAACCGGCATCTATCACTACGAACTCACGGCGCGCGACAGCAGCGGCACGACGACCGGCGCCGCGGGCTCGTTCGAGGCCGTACCGTCCGAGAACCCCGGTTTCATACGCACCAGCAGCCGTGATCCCCATTACTTCGCGTTCGACAACGGCACGTCCTACTTCCCCATCGGCCACAACCTGCCGTCCTATGCCATCACCGGCCAGACCGCTGAGCAGGCCCTGCGCACGATGGCCGCCGCGGGCGAAAACTACAACCGCCCCTGGATGTCCTCCTACACGGGCCTCGGCATCGAATGGGAACATGCGCTGGGCTGGTACCGGCAGGACGAGGCCTGGCGCGTCGATGAAATGCTCCGGCTCGGCCAGGAACTCGGCATGTACTTCATGCTCTGCATGGACACCCACCAGGATTTTCGCGAAGGACGGCTCTGGACCATCAACCCGTATAACGTCGCCCGGGGCGGGCCCTGCGAGACCCCCGCAGACTGGTTCTCGAACCCGGCCGCGCGCGCCGCGTACCGGAATCGCATGCGGTACACGGTCGCGCGCTGGGGTTTCTCGCCGCACATCCTCGCCTGGGAATTGGGCAACGAATTCGAGGGCTGGCCCGACACGCCCCGGGAACACCTCGCGGCATGGCACGAAGAGATGTCCGCCTGGCTCACCGCGGCGGACCCGTTCGGCCATCTCGTCACCACCAGTTTCTGGAGCAAGACGGGGCCGCCCGAATTCTGGCACATGCCCAACATCGGCATCGCCCAGACGCATTGCTACACCAATAACGACTACGGCGTCGGGCCGGTCCTGGGCGGTTATTGCGCGCATCAGGCCGCGCACTACCGGAAACCCAACCTGCTCGCCGAATTCGGCATCCGAAGCCACGAATCCACCAGTGACAAGGATCCCGAAGGCTGGCACCTCCACAACGCCCTGTGGGCCGGCGTGATGTCGGGGTGCGCCGGCGCGCCGATGCCCTGGTGGCACGAAAACTATATCGAGCCGCTGAACCTCTACTTCCATTTCACCAGCGTCGGCCGCTTTGTGGCGGGGCTCGCGATGGACCAGGCGCGGTGGCGTCCGCTCGAAGCCCCCTCCATCGCGTATGCCCCGGAACAGTTCGAATCCGTCCGGAAAGACGTCGAGCTCGTGCCGCAGTTTCATTGGGGAACGCCGCCCGTGAATGAGTTTGCCGTGGCCGACGACGGCACGGTCAACGACATGGATATGCTCCCCCGCCTCCTCCAGGGGCGCGCCCATGCCGAGTTGCGCAATCCCCCGGTCTTTACCGTCCACTACCCGGAAGACGGGCGGTTCCTGGTCCACGTCGGCCCGGTCTCCAACGCCGGGCGGCTCCGGATCCGGCTCGACGGCGAAGTGGCGCTCGAAAAGCCCCTTCCCTGCGCCGAGGGCCTGGGCAAGAAAAGCATCTGGCGGGAACAATGGAAACTCTGGGAAACAACCTACGACGAATCCTTCGGGATTGATGTGCCCAAGGGTTCCCACCGGATTCAGGTCGACAACGACGAGGGGGTCGACTGGATTCACGTCGAGCGCTACATCTTTACCGGCTGCCAGACCCGGTCCATGGAGCCCTTGCTCGTCTACGGCATGCAGAACGACGCGAGCGCCCTGATATGGCTGCAACACCGCGACAGCACCTGGCTCGCCCATGCCGGCAACCAGGCGCCCGCGCCCACAAAACCCGCCACCTTGACCCTGCCCGGATTCAAACCCGGCGAGTACGCCGTCGAGTGGTGGGAAACCTGGAATGCGGCCCTCACGCACCAGGAAACCGCAACGGCCGGCGCAAACGGCCTGAAGCTCGCCCTCCCGCCCATCGCGACGGATGTCGCCCTCAAGATACACCCCGTGCAGCCCGGACCCTGAGTCCCGCCGCCCCTTCGAGCGTCAAGGCCGCGGATCAAACCCGTGGATCTCGTTTCTTGTAGCGCAGGCGTCTGGCCTGCATTCTTGTCTTCTGGTGGACACAGTGGACGGCCCCGCGGGAAAAGCGCTGCCGAATTTCAGAATCCTTGTGCGGGTCGCTTGGGATCGCCGAGTGCCGGAACAGTATTGCTCCCTAGCCTTTTTGCCCGGACTGCCCTTTCAGGGCGTCTCCAAAGGGGGGCGCGGAGCCGCGCCGGGGGATTGGCCATCCGATCCCACTTGTAGGGGCAGCCCCCCGTGGCTGCCCATCCGGTTCGAACGGGGACACGTTGTCGCGCCGGGGCGGCGCTTGGAACATGTCCCCGTTCTTTTCAGGCGGCTGCAGACTCTGAGCCCTCCGTGGCCGATCTCTTCCAAAACACGAGCGCCGAACGCCGCGCCGGCTTACCCGCCAGGAACGGATCTGCTATAGTGGATGCCGCAGTGCGTATGCGGAAGCCGAGGAACGGGTCATGCGCGATGTAATGAAGGCGGTTGAACTGATAGGCGGCGTCGGCGGTCTGCTGGCAGTGGTCTGCGGCGGCGCGGCTCTCGTGCTGGGGTACACGGGGGCGGGCGCGGCGGCCATCAAATACGGCGCGATCGCGTTCATCATCGGGATCGCGGTGAAGCTTACCCGGCGCCTGGTGCTTCCCGACTGAGACGTCCGGTCCTTGCGGAAGGAGACACCCATGTGGAAGAAGTTCAAAGGCCTGTTTGTGCCGTCCCCCGAGAGCCAGGCGGCCTGGCGGGTGTTCCTGCGCATTGAATCCGCCGTGCTGTTTGTGGCGGCGCTGGCCCTGTTCTGGAAGCTGGCCGTCCCGCCGCCCCGGTGGGGCCTGTTCGTCCTGTTCGCGCTCCTCCCCGAAACCGGCTGGTTCGCCTACCTGTACCACAGGAAACCGTCGCGCTGGCCGGCGCTGATCTACAACGCCGTGCATTCCTACGTCACGCCCATCCTGCTGCTGATGCTGCTGTGGAAGTTCGCGCCGCTCTATCTGCTGGGCTGGGTGGCGAACATCGCCTTTCTGCGCGTGCTCGGGTTCGGGTTCCACGCGCCGCCGCGCGCCTGATCCGCCGGGACGCCCCGCAATCCACGGCCCCTACCGGCGGCACACCTCGAGAAAATCTTCGAGCCGCGTAAACTTCTCCCGGGGTTTGCCCGCCTGCTGGCCCCGCGCGATTTCCTCCGCATCGATGGCTTGCCAGTCGGCATAGGTCACGACCCGCACCCCGCGGTCGCGGAGCAACCGCGCCACGTCAAGACTGTCGCGCCGCGGACACGGCGGGAGCGAGGGCATGTCGTCGAGAAGCGCTTTGATCGTTTCCGCGCTGTCGGGTTTGTTCGTGCCGATGATGCCGCTCGGGCCGCGCTTGATCCATCCCGCCGCATACAGACCGGGAATCGGGCTGCCGCCTTCGAGGATGCGGCCCTGAACGTTCGGGAACACGCCGCGTTTCTCGTCAAACGGCACGCCGGGGATGGCAATGCCGCGATACCCCACGCTGCGAAACACCAGACCGCATGCCAGCGTTTCCGTTTCACCGGTGCCCCGGGCCCGGAGATGGAACGGCTCGCCCTCGAGCGCGTTTCGTTCAAACTCCACCGATTCCACCCGCTCCGTGCCGTGTATTTTCACGGGACTGCGCAGAAACCGGATCTGGCATTGTTTCGGCGCATCGGACGGCGGGCGCTGGGCGAATTCCCGCAGAATCGCGAGGTTCTTCTGGCTGTGCTTGTTATCGGGGTGGTCGAGTTCGGCCTGGCTGGCGGCATCCAGCTCGAGGTCCGCCGGAGCAACCACCGGCGCACACGCTTCGAGCGCGCCCAGTTCGCGCAATTCCTGCGACGTGAACTTGGCCTGCACCGGGCCCCGGCGGCCGACAAGATAGATGCGACGGATCCGGCTCGCAGCCAGCGCTTCGAGCGCGTGCTGCGCGATGTCGGTGTCTTTCAGCTCGTTGACGGTCTTCGACAGGATGCGGCACACGTCGACCGCGACATTGCCCTGCCCCACAATTACGGCCACCTCCGAAGCGAGATCAAACACGCGGTCGCAATAGTCCGGGTGGCCGTTGTACCAGCCCACAAACTCGGTCGCGGTGTGGCTGCCCGGCAAGGATTCGCCGGGCACCTCAAGCCGACGGTCGGTCTCGGCCCCGCACGCAAAAAGCACGACGTCGTAATACTGCCGCAGTTCGTCCACCGCGATATCGCGCCCGACCTGCACGTTGCCGAAAAACTGAAACCCTTCGTGCGCGGCAATCCGGTCGAAGATCCGCGTCACCGTCTTGATCTTGGGATGATCCGGCGCCACCCCGCCCCGCACCAGCCCGAACGGGACGGGCAGCCGGTCGAACATGTCGATCCGCACCGGCACGGCGGCCTTGTACAGGGACTCCGCCGCGTAAAAACCGCTCGGCCCGCTGCCGACAATCGCCACCCGTAACGGGCATTCGTGGGTCCCTGTGGCGTGCATCACTGCTCCTGGAATGGGTTGAATTTCGTGTGCCTTCTTCCGGCGATACCGCATACGGCGAAGAACAGGCGGAACGCGTCCCGTATTTCATGACCGCGGCACACGGCGGCTCACTTCGCGGAAGTCAGTTCCCGGGGTGCCGCGGCCTTCACGCCCGGCACAACCGCGCGGCCGGCGCGGGTCACGTAACGCCGCACATCGTCAATACCCAGATACATCGCCGGCACGATAACCAGGGTCACCGCGGTCCCGAACAGAATGCCGAACCCCAGAGACAGCGCCATCGGGATCAGGAATTTCGCCTGCCGCGACGTCTCGAAAATCATCGGCGCCAGACCGCCAAACGTGGTCAGCGTGGTCAGCATGATCGGACGAAAACGCTGCACCGCCGCGGAATGAATCGCGTCGTGGTGCGACAGGCCCTCCTCGCGTTCGCGGAAGTTGGCGAAGTCGATCATCACCAGCGCGTCGTTCACCACCACGCCCGCCAGCGCCACGATGCCGAACATGCTCGGAATCGACAGATCGTACCCCATTATGAGGTGGCCCAGAAACGCGCCCACAATGCCGAAAGGAATGCTCAGCATGACCACCAGCGGCTGGGTGTAGCTCCGGAACGGAATGGCCAGCATCGCGTAGATCGCCATCAGGGCCAGGATGAACGTGACCTTGAGGCTTCCCATGCTCTCGCGGATCTCCGCCTGGTGCCCTTCAAACGAATACGAGAGCCCCGGACGCTCGCGCAGGAATTCGGGCAGCACGTTCTCCTGAAGGTCGGTGAGCACTTCCCCGGCGCGGCTGCGCGGCGTGATGTCGGCCGACACTTCGACCACGCGGCGGCCGTTGCGGCGATCAATGGTGGTGTAGGCTCGCCCGCGGTTGATCTCGGCGATCTCGCGGAACGGCACATAGGCGCCTGCGGGCGTCCGGATCATCAGCGACTGGATCGTATGCTCCGACGAGCGTTCGTCCTCGGGCAGGCGCACCATCACCTTGATCTCGTTCCGGCCCCGTTGCTGGCGCAACACCTCGGCCCCATAGAACGCATACCGCACCTGCCGGGCAACATCGCGCGGCGTCAGCCCCAGGCTCTTGCCTTCCGGCTTCAACGTAAAGTCGAGCTGTTCCTTGCCGGGCTGGAAACCATCGTCCACGTCGTCCACGCCGGGGTACGTCGCGAGGATTTCGGCCAACTCGCCGCTCGCCTGTTCGAGCATGTCAATGTTGCGGTGGCTGAGCTCGACCGCCAGCGGCCGGCCCCAGCTTCCCGGCCCGCCGGAATCCGACGCGAACCGCAGGTATTCCACGCCCGGAACCTCGCCCACGGTCGCGCGCCACCGTTGCGCGAATTCCGACGTGCTCATGATCGCTTCGCGGATGTCGGGCTCGGCGAGTTCGACGCGCATCCGCCCCGTGTGGCTCCCCGTCATGCCAATGTCGGCCGTGATCGACACCACCAGCTCCGGATGACCCGACTCCGCAATGACCTTCTCCGCACCCGCCTGAAGACGGTCCATGATGGCTTCGGTCTTCGCGACCGGCGAGCCGTACGGCAAGACCACCTGCGCGTCGGCATAGTCCGATTCGATGATGGGAAATTGCTGGAAGCCCATCCGGCCGCTCAAGGCATACGACAGGCTCAGCGCAAGCGCGCCAATACCCACCGCGATCGTGATGTACCGGTGCCGCAGCGCATATTCCAGCGCCGGGCCGTAGTAGTCTCGCACCCAGTGCAGAAACCGGCGGCTGAACGCCTGCTGTTTCCCGTGCAGCCAGCGCTTGATGCCCTTTCGCGCCCGGTCCTGATGATGCGCCAGCTGCGAGGGCAGAACGTACAGGCTCTCGATCAGCGAGATCACAAAAACCACGCACACCACCACGGGGATCATCTGAAACGTCTTGCCAACGTACCCCGGAATGAAATAAATGGGCACGAACCCCACAATATTCGTCAGCACGCTGAAGATGACCGGCGACGCGACTTCCCGTGTGCCGCGAATCGCCGCCTCGATGAACGGCAGGCCTTCCTGATGATAATAGTAGATGTTCTCGCCCACCACGATGTTGGTGTCCACCACGATCCCCAGCGCGATGATGAAGCCGAACAGCGACATCATGTTGATCGTCACGTCGCCCGCCGGAAGAAACAGAAAAGAGCCCATGAACGATACCGGCACGCCCATCATGACCCAGAACGCCAGGCGCGCTTCCAGGAACACGCCCAGCAGCACCAGTACCAGCACCAGCCCCAGGACACCGTTCTTGACCAGCAGATCGACGCGCTGGCGGTAGGTTTCGGAGCGATCATGATGGGTTGAGGCTTCGATGCCCGGCGGAAGATACGGCTGGTACTCCTCCAGCAGCCGGTGCACCGCGTCCGCCACCCGCATGGGCGTCTCCTCCCCGACGCGGTACACTTCGAGATGCACCGAACGCTTTCCGTTAAACTTGGAATAGCGGTCCGTGTCGGCAAAACTGTCGTCGATATGGGCAATGTCCTTCAAGAGGACCTGGCTGCCCAGTTCGGTGGTGACCACGGGCACTTCCGCGAATTGGCGCCCGTAATCGCGCCGCTCTTTCAGGCGCAGCAGAATCTCGCCCGCATCCGTTTTCAAGCCGCCCCCGGGAAGATCGATCGACGCGTTCGCCAGGGTCCGCGCGATCTCCTCCGGCGTCGTCTGATACCGGCGGAGATTCTCCTGCGAGATCTCAATGCCGATCTCCAGGGGCGGCGTGCCTTCCAGGTCCACCTGGGTGATGTCCGGCGACTGAAGCAGCCAGTCGCGCACTTGTTCGGCCACCTGGTGGAGCGTGGTGTCGGGCGCATCGCCGTACACCACCACCTCGATCACGTCGCGGCGGTGCGCGTCAATCCGGACCTCCGGTTCCTCGGCCTCCTCCGGAAACGTCACGATCCGGTCGACCTCGCTCTTGATCTCCTGGCCAAGCCGGTTCACGTCTTCCCCCAGGAGCAGTTCCACCATCACGCTGCCGTTGCCTTCGCGCGCGGTCGAGGTCACTTCTTCAACGCCTTCAAGAGACCGGACGGCCTCTTCGATGGCGAGGATGATCCCGTTCTCCACCTCCTCCGGGCTGGCGCCCGGGTACGCCACCGAAATCGAAACCGTGTCCGGAGCGATGTCAGGAAAAACTTCCTGCTTGATGTTCAGCAGTGCAATGAAACCGCCCGCCAGGCAGCCCCACAGAATGAGGCTTGCCGCCACGGAATGGTTCGCCATCCACGCAATGGACCCGCGGTGCCCGGGATGTTTTGCGTCCGCGCTCACGGTTGTCCGCCCTTCGTCCCGCTGCCCGGCGGGTTCCCGGCGGCGTGTTCGCCCGGCGCGGGGCCGTCCGCGCTGGTGCGCAGCGGCATGCCGCTGACGGGCGTCGCCAGGTCGCTCACCACGATCAAATCGCCGTGTCCCACGCCCTTTGACACATACACGAAGTCCGCGCCCCGCCAGGCCGCCTCGATCGGCCGAATCTCGAGGGTCTTGCCGGGGGTCATCACCCACACGTAGTCGCCCTCGCGCACAGCCGAGGCCGGTACCGGACGCACATCCGGGATCTCCCGTCCGGTGATCTCGACCCGCACCTTGGCCCCCAGCAGGAGCGGATGGGACGGCGCTTCGCCATTCGCAAGCTGGAGCGGATCCTTGACCGTGATCAGAACGCGGGGCAGCGTGCTCCCCGTTTCAATGTCCGAGAGAATGCGCTGCACTTCGCCCTCGCGGTAGACCCCGGCGCCCCAGGCGTCTTCATGGTAGATCCGCGCCCGCGAGCCCGATTCGCTGTTGAAGCCCGGGATTTCCAGCCAGCGCAGTTCGGCCACCGGCACCGTAACCTCCACCCAGTATTCATCCGAATCCACCAGCGTCGCCAGCGCCGTGCCGGGATTCACATAGGCTCCCAGGTCAACTTTCCGTTCCTGAATCACCGCGTTGAACGGCGCCGCGATCACGGTCCGTTCCAAATCGAGCCTGGCCTGGTTCAACCCCGCCTGGGCAATGGCCACCGCGGCCTTCCTTGACTCGAGCTGGGGCTGCCGCAACATCAGCGCTTCGTCTTCTTCGGGCGCGTTTTCACCCAGCAGTTCGTATTCGAGCTGGGCCACCGACTGCTGTCCCATCTCGAGCGTGAGCTCGGATTGCGCCTTGACCAGGTTGGCCCGCTGCTGTTCCACGGCCAGCTGGTAGTCGTGCGGATCGATCTCAACCATGACCTCGCCCAGCGCAAAATGCCCCCCCGGAAGAAACGCGGGGGCGACCTTCGAGATCTGCCCGCGGACCCGCGCCGCAAGGTCGACCGCGCGCGCCGGCACCACCGTGCCCATGTTGCGCACGGTCGCGTGCGCCGCCTGCGCCTCCACCGGCATCACTTCAACCAGGCTGGCCTCTTTCTGCGGCGGGCGCCGTTGCGCCACGGGCGGATTGATCAGCCAGCGGTACGAGATGTACCCGCTGACCCCGAGAATGACGAGCACAAGCAGCGTGCGCACAAGCATGCTCAGCCCGCGCCACACAAGCGATACCGCCGGCGCCGGCGCCTCGGCCGCGTCTTCTTCGGCATGTGTCTTCGGAAGTGTTGCCATCTATCGGCCTGCTCCAATCCCTCGCCGCGCATCACACCCGGCGACGGTCAGTTAACCCGTTGGGGACTGCACGGCAGCGTCCGGAGCCGCCGCCTGCTCCGTTGCCCGAATCGCGTCATACTCGGGCGCCATCCACGAACCGCCCAGGGCCGCGCACAACCGCACCCGCAGGTCGAGCCGCGCGAGCTCCGCCTGCACCAGCCGCCGCTCGACTACCTGAAGCTGCGACAAGGCCGACACCACGGGCAAGTAGTCGTTCGAACCTTTCCGATAGCGCAGGAGCGCCTGTTCGTGCGCATTGCGAACCGCATCCAGCTCCCGGTTGAGCGCTTCGATGTACTCGACCTGTTTCACCTCTTCAAACAGCGCGGTTTCGACTTCTTTCGCCGCGATCAGCACGCTTTCCCGGTACGCGGCCAGGCGCTCGTCCACCACGGCCCGCGCGCGCTCCACCTCGGCTTTCCGCTGGCCCGCGTCGAAGATCGGTCCGGTGACGCCCGCCGCAAGCGTCGCGGCCCAGTTGTCAAAGACCAGATCCCAGTCGTCCGCTCCGTAGCTGGCGGAACCCGTCAGGCGCAGGGCGGGCAAGCGGTCTGCCCGCGCCACGCTCACACGCCAGTCCGCCGAGCGAAGGCGCAGCCCCGCGGCACGGATGTCGGGCCGGCGCGCCAGCAGCTCGGCCGGCAGCCCCGGTTCGGGCAGGGGCCCCACCTCGGGAAGCGCGGCCAGGACCATGCCCAGCTCCGTGCGCGGCTCCTGCCCCAGAAGCACCGCCAGCTCATGCAGGGTGGTCTGCAGGGCCGCTTCCAGCGGCGGCAGCAGCGATTCCGTCCCCGCAACGATCTGCCGCTGCTGATACACGTCGAGCGCCGTCGCCATGCCTTTGCGATACCGCAGCTCGATCAGGTCCAGGGTGGTTCTGTTGAGTTCCAGCTGCTTCTCGACCAGCGCCATCGTCTGGTGCTGGGCAACCGCGAACAGCCATTCCCGCGCGACGATGGCCGACAGGCTGAGCATCGCGCCGTACACGTCCTCGCGCGTCGCTTCGACGTCGCTCAGGGCCGCTTCGTGCTGCGCCCGCACCCGTCCCCACAAATCCACTTCAAAACTGCTGCCCAGGCCAAACCGGTACGACCGCGAGGTGAACGTGCTGTGCGACGAAGGCGGCCCGGCCGCCAGCGTGTCTACCGCTTCCAGCGTGGTCGCGGCCTGGTCCAGCGCGTCCAGAAGATCCGCCGGAGGAAGGGTCCCCGCACCCGAGAGTTGGTTCCACGCCGCGATCTTCTGGTTCAGATAGGCCAGGTGATCCACCGGCGCGCCCGTGTCCACCCGGCGGCGGCCCACCGAGGCGTCGCCCGAGTAGTCCAGCGACGGCACCCGCGCCGCGCCCGCCTGGATCGCCACCATCTCGGCCTGGATCAGCCGCGCATACACTTGCTGCAACGACAGGTTGCCGGTCAATGCCCGCTCGATCAGGCGGTTGAGCTCGTCCGACTGAAACACCTCCCACCAGCGTTCCGGAACCGCGCCGGACGCATCGTACAGGGTGAATTCCGCAGGAACGGGCAGCTCCTCCGGACCCCGTTCGGGCGGGGTAAACCGGGCGCAGGATACGCCACAGAGACAGAGCGCAAACCAGAGCATTCCGGCACGCACCAGACCGCGTCTTTCGGGGCGGGCCGTAACTGGGCCTTGTTCGTTGATGAAGGTCATGGATTATGCACCGGCTATCTTTCGGACAACCCCATCGCCGCGTTGCCGGATTTCCGCACGCACCGAGGCAATGCCCGCCAGGCAAAACCCCATGATGTGCGACGCCAGCACGTCGACAGCGTCAGCCTTCAACGCCCACGCCCGCTTTCTCTTAAACGCCATGATGCATTGGCTCACTACGCTCATTTCACATAGATCCAGGTCGGTTTCGGTCGCGTGCGGCCCCAGCAGGTCGCGTATCGCCGCCAGAAAATGCCGCCGCGAAGTTTCGTGCCACGCCGCGATCGCGTCATCCAGCAGCCCCGTCGGGTTCACCAGCTCCATCATCCGAATGCTGTGCAGGTGGCCCAGCTGCTCCTCGTCGGCCCGGCGCTGCAACATCGCACGCACCAGCCCCGCCAGACGCTCCTCCCCCGAAGCGTCCGCGCACACGCCCCCGTCAAGCGGATACAGCGCATCCGCGCGCGAGGTCGCATACTCCCAAGTCGCCTGGTACAGGCCGTTCTTGGAACCGAAATGATAGTTGATCGCCGCCGTGTTCACGCCCGCCCGACGGCAGATCTCCGCGTGCGTCGCGTCCCGGTACCCCCGCTCCCCAAATACCTGAAACGCCGCACATAAAATGCGCTTGCGGGTCTCTTCGCCGTCTTTACGGATACGCACCGGGCCTGCCTGTGTTCGATCAACCAACTAGTTCAAGTAGGAAGTTGAACTTGTACCACGATCCTGCCCCCATGTCAAGAAATGTACCACCCCCCTGGGGCCCGAGTTCTCGCAACCCGGGGGGCCTTATCGCTGCGCATCTCGCGCTGGATTCCTCTCGCCGGTGAACCGCCACTGCACGCATGGGTCGCCTTGCGACCCGCGCAGCTTGTGAAACGGGCTCCTTCGGAGTCGTTCCGGCCGCCGCGTCCACCCGGTCCACCCGGTCCACCAGGCGCCCCCGGTTTGTGGTCATCCGCGCGGTCACCGCCCCCTCCGGCAAGAGTCGTGCTCACCCGGCTTCCGGCCGGTTAGCGGCTTGCATTTCCGGGGAGCGTCTGCTAGAGTATTACGTAAATTCAAATCGTAATACTCCGCGACCTGAAGAAGGAGGATCGGCTCATGCGCAGGAACGGGTTCACACTCATCGAACTCCTGGTAGTCATTGCCATCATCGGGATCCTGGCCGCCATCCTGTTGCCCGCCCTCGCACGCGCCCGGGAAGCCGCCCGCCGTGCGAGTTGCGTCAACAACCTGAAACAGTGGGGGCTGATCTACAAGATGTATGCCAACGAAAGCCGCGGAGAGGTCTTCCCGCCCGTGGCGCCGTTTGCCAATCCCGGCGGCGTGCCCATCTTCGCATCGCCCGATCCGGACGCGGTCTACCCGGAATATGTCACCGATCTGAATGTGGCCCACTGCCCGTCGGATACCGATGCGGATGCTCCGGGCGAGTTTGTGGCGGGGCGCTTGCCCAATGGGACCATTGAACAGCATCTCGAAGCCGTGGCGGTTTCGGGCGACCCGGTGAGCCGGCGCTATTTCTACGCGGCGGCCCTGGGCCGGTCCTATTGGTACCACGGCTATGCGATGAGCACGGTGGAGGAGTTCTACGGGGTCTGGAACGGCACGGGCATCCAACCGGTGCTGGCGTCCGTCTCTCCCGTCGGCGCCGCGCCGGTATTCATGCCGGTTGCTGTCAAGGACTGGACCGAAGACCTCGACTTGTCCGCGAAACTCGCATGGACCGCGATCACAGGCTCGGGATATGGCGGGGGCGCCAGGATCACTCGCCTGCGTGAAGGCATCGAGCGCTTCGCGATCACCGACATCAACAACCCCGGCGCCTCGGCCCTCGCCCAGAGCGAGCTGGTCGTGATGTTTGATACGTTCGGCAGTTTCGCCGACGCCGCCGACGCCGCGGGTGGGGTCGTTTTCAACCACATCCCCGGCGGATGCAATATCCTGTACATGGACGGCCACGTCGCCTTCGTGCCCTACCCCCGCCAGTTCCCGGTCGTCGACGACGCGGTGAACGGCTATGGCATCCCCCGCCAGGTGGGTCACTATGGTCTCGGATAAGCGCCAGCGAAAACCTCGTGGACGCGCGTGGCCGGGCGCCCTTGCAGGCTGCCTGGCGGCGCTCTGCGTGTTCTCTTCCGGCTGCGTCAAACACGGCGCTCCGGTGGTGGCCGGCACGGCGCTCATGCAATGCGCGCTCCAGGACGCCGCAGCCTCCGCCGCACCGCCCGTGCTGATCCCTCCCGGGAGTTGTCCCAGCCACTACGACGTGCGCCCGGGCGACGTCGCCCGGGTTGCGGACTGCGATGTCCTCCTTCTCCATCCCTGGCAGGAGGCCCTGCCAAACGTCACCCGCGTCATCGAGGCGTCCGGCATTCCTGCCGAAAAGGTCGTTGTGATTCCCGTGCCCGGCAACTGGATGCTTCCCGACGCGTATGCGCAGGCCCTGGAGGCCGTCGCGGCCGCCCTCGAAACCCGCGGGCTCGCCCCGGGCGAAGCGCGAAACCGCGCGGTGCAACGCGGCGTTGAGGTACGCGCCCTGGGTGATGCCCTCCGGAGCCGGTTAACGGCCGCGGGCGCGCCCGATACCCCCGTGATGTGCCAGGAGATGATTGCCCCGGTCGTCGAATGGGCCGGGTTTCCGGTTGCCGGAACCTTCGGCCGTTCGGAAGACCTCAGTGCGCGCGACGTCGAGGCCCTGGTGCGGCGAGGCAAAGACCAGGAGGTCAGTCTAATCATTGACAACCTGCAGGGCGGCGACGAGAAGATGGGCGCGGCGCTGGCCGCCGAACTGGGCACACAGCGCGTGATCATCTCGAATTTTCCCGGCGGATTGCCGGAAACCGCCAGCTGGGACCGGGCCGTTGCGCAGAATGTCGAGCGCCTGCTTGACGCCCTGCGGCACGTCCGTGAACCCGCGGCGTGACCCGGGCGGTTCCCATGAGTGATACTGCAGTAACCCTCGAAAACGTCGCGGTTGCGGTACACCATACGCCCATTCTGCGCGATATTTCGCTCGCTGTCGCGCACGGCGCGTTTGTGGGCATCCTTGGTCCCAACGGCGCGGGAAAGACCACCCTGTTGAACGTGATCAACGGCCTGACCCGCCCGTCGGCGGGCCGGGTGGAGGTGCTCGGCAGACGGCCGTTCGCGTGGGCAGGGCACCGTCTCCGTGCCGAGATCGGCTGCGTCGCCCAGGCCGAACCCGTAGATCGGCGGCTGCCCATCACCGTGCGGGAGACCGTCCTGGTGGCCCGGTATGGGCGGCTCGGATGGCTGCGCCGGCCGGGTCCCGACGACCACGCCCGCGTAAACGACGCGCTGGCCGCTGTGGGCATGGACCACCTCGCGGATCGGCCGCTGGGCCAGTTGTCGGGCGGGGAGTACCAGCGCGTGGCGATCGCACGCGCCCTCGCCCAGGAGCCGCGCATCTTCCTTTTCGACGAACCGACGGCCTCCATCGATCCGCGGGTGCAATCCGAAATCGTGGCGCTGGTCGAGCAGATCCACGCCGCCCGCGGGGTGACGTCGCTCTACGTGACGCACGACCTCGCCACCCTGCCCCAAACCTGCGAAACGGTGGTCCTGCTGCGCGAAGGAAGGGTTTGGGCCTCTGGACCGCGTGCAGCCATGCTCGAAGAGGCGCGGCTGGCCGCGCTGTACGCCAGATCGCCCGCTGCGGAGGCGCCCGGGTGATGGGCGCCATGCTTGAACACGCGTTCATGCAACATGCCGTGCTGGCGGGGCTGTGCGCGGGCGTGAGTTGCGGGCTGATGGGCGTCTTCGTCGTAACCATGCACCTTTCGATGCTCGGGATCTGCATTGCCCACGCGGCGTTTGCCGGCGCCATGCTGGGCATCTGGATGGGATTCGAGCCCATCTGGGGGGCCCTGGCGTTCAGTCTCGCGGCCGCGGCGTTCGTGGGCCCGCTGGCCGACCGCGGCCAGCTCAATCCCGACAGCGCCGTGGGGATTGTCTTCTCGTTCATGCTCGGCCTGGCCTTTCTGTTCGTCGGCCTGACTCCCGGCGCGAAGACCCACGCCCTCAGCCTGTTCTGGGGCAGCATCCTGACCGTGTCGACGGCCGACCTCGCGTATCTCGCGGCCGTGACGGTCCTGCTCGTGATGCTGCTGACGCTATTCTTCAAAGAGATCCAGGCCGTGGTCTGCCACCGCCGCGTAGCCTTCGCCGTCGGGATCCCCGCCACCGTGGTATTCTACGGTCTGCTGTTTGCGACCGGCGCGACCGTGGCCGTCTCCCTGCGCACGGTCGGCGGACTGCTCATCTACAGCCTTCTGCTCAACCCCGCCGCGGCCGCGTTTCAACTCACGTTCAGCCTCAAACGCATGTTTGTGCTGGCGGCGGCGTTCGGGGTGGTTTCGTGCTGGCTCGGGCTGGCCGGCTCCTGCTTCTGGGACCTGCCCACCGGCGCATCGATCGTCATCGCCTCGACGCTCCTGTTCGCGGCGGCTCTGGCGGTCTCGCCCAAACGGAGGATGATGGCATGGCGGAGATGAACCGGCGCGGGATGAACCGACGCATCGAAGCCTTCTTCGACGGCCTCGCGCCCACCTGGGACGAAGAGATCGCCTCACGATTCGCGGACCGCCTCAACGCGATGGTCGACGCGCTCCCCATCAGTCCAGGCCAGACGGTCCTCGACGTCGGGGCGGGCACGGGCATACTCGCGGGCGTCCTGGCCAGCCGCGTCGCACCCAACGGCCGCGTGATCGCCGTCGACCTCTCCCGCGCCATGTTGCGCGACGGCAAAACACGCCGCCCCGACCCCCGCATCGCCTGGATACAGGCCGACGTCCTCGATGCCCCCCTCGCGCGGCACGCCTTCGACTGGGTCATCTGTTACAGCGTGTTTCCCCACTTCCTTGACCAGCAGCACGCCGTCACCGAGCTGGCCGGCCTCCTGAAGCCCGCGGGCTCCCTCGCCGTGCTCCACACCCAGAGCCGCGAAGCCATCAACGCACACCACGAAACAGTCGGCGGCATCGTCGGAGGCCATACCCTCCCCGACGACTTCAACATGGCCCGCCTCTTCCACAACGCCAACCTCCGCCTCCTCCGCCTCGAAAACTCCCCCACCGCCTACCTCGCCCTCGCCGCCTCCAATTTCGGGGACACAATACTAAAATAGTTTCTTGACAAGGGCGTCGAGGCCGTATTGTCGCGCGTGCGCGGATAATTCAGTATTGTGTCCTGAATGGCACTTACTTAAGGTTTAGTGTACCTGTTTCGATGCGGGCTCTCCTTGAAGAGTTGCCTGGGTTTGTTGAGGAGTTGGTAGTTTTTGGGTCGTCGTTTTCGGGCGCGCGGCTCAGCGCGGTTGGGCCGCAGTGGGACGGGGTCTCTGGCTATGGCATCGATGAGCGCCCGTCTCATGAGTTCGCACTTGTGGGAGGGGAGATTGGCGGCGGCCATTAGGGGTGCCCACCGGCGAATGGTGGCGACGGTGCCCTTGAAACTGAGACGATACGGGGAAAGGCCCTTGGTTCGAGCGGCCTGGAGGAGCAGGGCGCGCACCAAATTGTAGGCGACCAGGTACATGGCGAGTTCCTTATCGACCATAGCCGGGGTCTTGCACCGCAGCACTTCCATTCCCATAGTGGTTTTCATGTCGCGCAAGAAGAGTTCGACCATCCAGCGTCTGCGATACAGTTCGACGAAAGCATGCTTGGGAAAGCGTCTTGCGTCGAGTAGGGTCGTGACGACGACCAGCGTCTTGCTGCGGAATCCGGGCACGTCCACGGTGAAAGTGATTTCGCGGACAAGCAGTTGCGCGGGGACGGCCGCCCATTGTTCCTTGGTGAGCCATGTGGGGCAGGGCTTCCCCTTGAGCCATTTGATGAGGCGATCTCCTTTCCCGAACGTTTTGACCGGCTCAATGCCTACCTTTCGGCGCTGATGGTTCCTCATGACGCATTCAACGCCCTTTTGACCCAGGAAATGGAAGTCGGCGTAGCTGCAGAATCCGCAGTCGGTCAAGGCGACGTCCCCGGAGCTGAGGAGCGGCCAGAGACTGCGAAACAGGGTTCGTTCCGAGACGGTAAGCGCCCCCTTGGCCACCTCGAGCATGGCGCCGGTGGCCAGAGAGAACCCGGCAACGATACGCATCACCGGAAACCCGCAGCCGGGTTTCTGGGTGGTTGGCTGGGGGTAGCGCTCTTGGTTGGCCTCGGTGTCGGGCATGGAGACCGAGGAACCGTCGAACACTTTCACGTGCCGCCCAAACCAGGCGCCCTGCCTGCCTGAATCCGGTACGGCCCCGGCCACCTGTCGATAGGCCGCTTCGATGTCGCCAAGCCGAAGGCGTCTGCGGGCTTTGCAATAGGCGCCCGTCTTCGGAGAGGCTTTGGGTCCTTCGTGCACTACAAGCCAGGCGAGGAACTTCCTGACGACCTCGCGACAGGAACGGTCAGCCGCGAGGACCTGGGAAAGAAAGAGCCAGAAGGTGCGTGAGGGGGGAAAAGAGCCGGTTCCTGGCCGGGGCTCCAAACGTGGCGGGGAGCCGGAGCCACGGTTCGAACAGGTCCACCAACTCGCCCAGGGGAGCGTGGGTTAAGCGGCGGGCGTGTGTGGATAAGCAGCGGCAGCCTCTACTCATGGTGAATCTCCTTGCTTTTGGCGCGTAGCTACAAGTATACATACTTGTAGCATAGACCCGTGGCATAATGCAAGCAAGATGACCAGGAAAAATGAAGAATCGGTTGACCGCTTGAAAAGACGCTACCGGCGCCTCGCCGCCCGCGTGGCCAAACTCGGGCCTGTCCTTCAGGGCACGATCACCCAGCGCACCATTGTGCGTGACGACCCGGCCGACCCCGAAGAACAGAAAATCTACGGGCCCTACTACCAGTGGACCTGGAAGCGCAACGCAAAGACCGTCACCGTCAATCTCTCAGCCAGCCAGGCCAAGACCTACCAGAAAGCTATCGACAATCACCGGAAACTCGAGGAGATTCTGCAAGAAATGCGAGAACTATCCTTGGCAATCCTGGACAAGACAACCCGCGGCGTCAGGAAACGTAAACGCAATGAATAAGACCAGTTGGGCTTAAGTAAGTGCCATTCTATTGTGTCCCCGAAATTCAGCCTCCCCGATCGATTCTCCAGAACAGGTGGAGGCTGGCGCCGGGCCAGACACGTGCCACCCACGGTCCGATCGCAGCAAACCCGCGCTGCAGGCGGAACCTGATCGAGTCGGGCATGGCCGGATGCGCAATCCAGGGAAAAAGACCCCCGTCCACCTCGAACGGATGCGCCAGCACCCGCGCCCGGCGGAATCCCCCTGCGCGAAACACGCGCCGGAGCCGCCGCCCCGTGACGAACTGTTCCAGTTCCTGGGCTTTCCACCCGCCGAACGGCGCCCAGGTATCCTTCTCGTAGCCGCCGAAGGTCTCGCAGGCCTTTTTCACCAGTCCGGCCACGTTGCCATAGTTCGGCGCCGACACGAATACAAAGCCTCCCGGGCGCACAAGCCGGTGAAACTCGCGCGCGGCCGCCACCGGGTCCGGGAAATGTTCGAAGACATCGATGCACAACACCGCATCGAACGTCGCATCGGCAAACGGCAGCTCGGACCCGTCGGCGACCACCATGCGCACGCCGGTGCGGCTGGCCACCAGATCCGCGCCGAAATAGTCTCCGCCGCATTCCGTCACGACGTCGCCGGCGTAGCCGCGTCCGCACCCCACGTCAAGGACGCGCCGGTGGTTGAGTTCAATCCCGAGCAGTTCGAACACCTTGAGCATCATCTCACGGTGAATGCCGTCCACCCCGCCGAACGGCGAACTGACCATGTCGGGATTGACCCGGTAGTATTCTCGAAACCGCTGGTTCACGGGCGGCGGTTCCTCCCGAAACGGCGGCCGTGCACGAGGTCGCGCGTCAGCCAGGCCGCGGTAACGTCATATGCCGCTGGAGTATTCACGCGGCCATTCTACCCGCAAACGGGCCCCGCGTCACGAGGGCGTCATCCCCCGCGGATGAGCACGCGTTCGTAAATGGCTTTGACGGCCGTTGCCTGGGCCTCAAGCGAATACCGGGTGGCCGCGGTTTCGCGCGCGGCCAGCCCCATCCGGTGGGCAAGACGCCGGTCGCTCGCCAGGCGGTCCAGCGCGCGGAACAGCGATTCGGCGGAACCATCGCAGACGAGCCCGTCCTTCTCGTGCTCCACGATCTCCCGCAGCATGCCGCGATCCGCCACGACCGCGGGCTTCCGCATGGCCATGCATTCGCGCACGGCCCGGCAGGTGCCGTCGCTTCCGGGCACCAGGAAGACCTTCACGTCAAACGCCTTGAGCATGCCGACATAATTCTCGCCGTCGAGGTATCCCGGGAAATGCACGTGATGCTCGAGGCCGAGCTGCCGCACGGGCGCCAGCCCCACCTGTTCGCGCCGGGTGCCGCGCCCCACGACAATCACCTGCGCCCGCGGATGCCGGGCCACGAGCATCCGGATCGCTTCAAAGAAGTCTTCGTAATGGCGGTGGGTCTGCATTCGCGCCACGATCCCCACCACAAACGCGTCGGGGGAGATGTTGAGCCAGCGCCGTCCGTCGGGCAGTTCGCGGGCCGGGTCGAAGCGTTCCATGTCCACCGCGCCGGGCACCACCGAGACGCGGGACGGGTCGAGACCGTGGGTGCGGATGTCGTGGTCCGCGGCCATCCGCGAGGGCTCGATCACGTGCGTCGCGCCGGCCATCAGGCGGGTCTGCGCGCGTTTCGCGGGAATCCCGCCGCCGTAGTAGTTGGAGCGCACCAGCGGGATCCCCAGCGACCGGGCCGCCGATGCCGCGATCCGGTGATCGTTGTCGAGGTGGCAATGCACCAGGTCGCAGGGATGGTTCCGCAGGTAACGCCGCAGGGCAACCCCGTCGAGCACGTTGAAGATGGGGTTGTGGTGCTTGTTGAGGCGGAACGCGAGAATGGGTTCGATGCCGCGGTCGCGCGCCGTTTCGGCCACTTTATTGATCGAAGCGCCCGAGCCGGGAGCGCACGCGAACGCGGCCTCCACGCCCAGACGCCGCAGCGCCACGCAGAGATTGAGCGCCGGCTCCGCCGGGCCGGTCCATTTTGCGTTGCTGAAGAGGTGAAGGACATTCATGCGGCGGTTTCCGCGCACGGACGCGCGTCCCGTGCGTCAGACCTCCTCTCTTCGGTATCGCGGCTCGCGGCGGTCTAGGGCTGGCTGGCGCCGGACTCCGCCGGGGCGTCGCCGCCACCGGGGGCGGGCGCTGCCGCGGCGGCCGCGCCGGCCGCGTCCCCGGCGCCCTCGGCCTCGGGCGCGGCTGCTTCTTCCGCGGGCGTTTCGGTTTCGTCCTGGTATGGCTGGAAGATGTTCTGGAACGTCTCTTCTACCAGCCCCCACTGGTGGGTATCCCGCAGGTATTGCAGGTAGTCCGAGAGCCGCTGATTCTGCGCCATGGACAGAGCCCGGTCGCGCAACTGGTCGCGCTCCTGAGGCCACTTCTCCTCCCAGTCCGCGTCCGTGGGGGGATGCTTGGCCACAAACTGCACGAGATACGTCTGCCCCATGAAATCCTGTATGGGACCAAAGACGTCGCCCGGCGCTTTGTCCGCGGCCATGGAGTAGAGCTGGCGGGGATTCACCGCCAACCCGCCCAGCGACATGTAATCCTGCTGGTTGAACCCGTCGAGGTCGACCACTTCCGCGTTGAGCTCGGGGTGAGTTTCCGGAATCTCCGCGAGCACGCTCACGCTGCCCTTGATTTCTTCCGCAAGGGCGCGGCATTTTTCGATGTATTCAGGCGAGCGGCGCACGGCCTCGATGGCGTCTTCCCGCACCTGGTCCTTCACCGCCTCGAACGGCTGCGGCTCGGGCGGCGTCAGTTCCACCACCTTCGCCACATACAGGTTGGCCTGCCCGGGAATGACGTTCGAGAACACCCCCTGCCCCAGTTCGGACACCCCCGTCCGGAACCGGAACACGTCTTCCTGGGGGACCTGCGCGATGGCAACGCTGTCGGGCCCGAACAGGTCCGTGGTCTGCACCTGGAGGCCCGCCTCGGCCGCGGCGGCGGCCAGGTCGCCCGATTCCCTGGCCGCGGCCAGAAGCGCTTCGGCCTTTGCCGTCAGCGCCGCGTTTTCCTCGGGGCTCAGTTTGGGGCTGAGCACGATGCGCCGGGCCTTCACGTCGCGCACGCCCGGCAGCGAGCTGCCTTCCCGGTCCTCTTCAGCCTTGTAGATGAAATACTGGCCGGCAGGACCTTCCACCACGTCGCTCACCTCGCCGGGCTTCAGGGCAAACAGCGGCTCCTGGAACGCGGGGGTCTGGGGCGTCTTCACCATCCAGCCCATGTCGCCGCCTTCGACCGCATCGACGCCTTCGGAATGCGCCTTGGCCAGTTCCGCGAAATCCTCGCCCGCGCGCGCCTTCTGGATGATCTCCGCCGCAACGGCCGGCGCCGGCGGCCGCACCGACAAGGCCACGAAATCCGCCTTGCGCTTGGCGGGAATGTCATACACCGACGGATCGGCATCGTACTGGGCCCGGATGTCCTCTTCGGTGGGCTCGATCGGAGGCGCGATGGCGACGTATTTGAGGTCGAGCTTCGTATGGGCGTCTTCGAATTGGGTCTTGAGTTCCTTCTCCGAGACGCGCGCCGAGGCCGCGGCCTCCGTGATCACGAGCTGGTAGCGCATCTGGTTCGCGACTTCCTCGTAGATCTGGTTCCACGACTGGCCCGACCGCTCATCGATCAGTTTCACCCACTCGTTGAACTGCTCGGCGTCGAATTGTCCCGCGTCGTTCTTGAACTGCTCTTTGAGCTGTTCGACCAGATACGCTTTGTCGAAGCTGTACGGGGAGTTCTCGGCTTCGGTCGCCAGCAGCCGCCGGGACACCATCGCTTCCATTACGCGCTGCGCGGAACCGTCGGCCAGCAGGTCCGTGAATTCGGCTTCCTGCCCGAACCGTTTGCGCTGTTGAAGCTCCTGATTGAGCGCCTCCCGGAATTCCGCCGCCGGGATGGACGCGCCCTCGACCACCGCCACCGGCGCCAACGCGCTTTCCAAATCAGGATCCGGGCGGTTCGCGCTGCGATAGCCCCCCCATACCACGAACGGTCCCACGACCAGAATGATCGTCACCCACAGGATTTCTTTCTTGTACTTGCGCATCAGCATGCTCATGATGCCGATAACCTCCGGAACGACACCCGGCTCCTTGCGGGCGCGCATTCAGTTGGGAATAAATGAACTCGCAAACGCGCGAAGAGTAGCACACGGCGCCGTTTGTTCGCAAACCGGCGGCGACGTGCGCAGGGCGGCAACCCGACCGCGGCAACTGCCCCGGCGCCACCCCCATAAGCGCAACCGCCGGACCGTCCTGACCGGCCCGGCGGCGCGTCTTACCTGGTGAAACTCAGTTGACTTCGTTGTCCCCGCACTTGTCCGCGTAGCAGGGGCAATCCATGTTGAAATTGGCCTGCATGAAGTCGCGCAGGCCCGCCTTCACGTTGCAGACCGGCGCCGGCAGCGTGACGGCATACGCGGGATACTTCGATACGGATTTCAGGTGTTTCATGGTTTTCTCCTCTCCCCATAACCTGGTTTCACGTTGCATGTTCAGTCGTTCCCCGACGACTTGAACTTATGCTTGTACATCACGTAGTACGACCAGTTGTCCAGGTCGGCGCCGTCTTCACAGAAGAACAGGTATCCCGCCGCCAGGACCAGATCGTCCTGCTCGGTCAGCGGCACATCCACCCCGATGCGCGGGCTGATATACACCGGCCGCGTACGCTGCTTCTGCACGATCCGGGGATCAAAACTCGTGAGCGGCAGGTCAATTTTGACAACAGCCTCCGCACGCAAGTCCAGATAGGCCCCGATGACCCCCACAAACGGCCGTGTGCCTCGCAGCGACCGCCGGAAGCGCTCCATCGCCCCGTCGGCCGGTTCGTACACCGCCTGACCCCATGGATAATACAGGATCCCCGTGGATGCAAACCAGAATTTTCGCGAAAAGTCCACATGGAACATCGCGGGGATCCCCAGGGGATAGTAGCGGTCTTCGTTGCGCACGGTGCCGAGCGACCCCCCGAAGGTCGACACCCAGACCCAGTTCGGGGTCAGCTCCCGGCCAAAACCGACGTGCAGGTCCCACACCCGGAATTCGTCCCGCCAGGTGGCAAACGTCCGCGGCTCCTCCCACCGGGGAAACGCCCTGCCGAGCAGGCCGTTGATTTGCCGGTCAATCTGGGCTTCCGACGTTTCCAGCCGGGGCTGCACATTCGCCACGCCAAAGATCAGAAACCACTTCGAGCGTTCGTCCGCGGCAGAGGTTCCAAACCCGGAGGAGGCCGCTTCATCGACCGGCTCGGCCAGACCGGTGGCCGCCCATACAAAGACGCCCATGACGAGCATTCCACAAACAGTCAGGGTGCGAGTGTACTGGTGTGCCATGCAAAGGAACCCCTTTAAGCCAAATACGAGAGTTGATGCCGTATGCCGGTGAAGGTTGCTCTTTCCCCGTCCCTATGGTACCGAACGGCCGGGAGCAGGTCAATTCGACCGGGAAAGGCCGCGACCGGGGCCCGTCCCTCGGAGCGAAACCCGATTAACCCTTCCAGGGAAACAGGAAATCGCGGAATCCGCGGTTCAGGTAGTCGTCTTCGTCATCGGGGGGAAAGGGCAGCGGCTGTTGCGCCGCCGAATCACCCGCATTCGCGACGGCGTACTTCCGGGCGAGCATTTCGTAGGCGCTGCCCGTCAGCGCGGCCAGGGCCGGACCGTACAGGAACAGAAAGAGGGGAAAAATGGCCAGGCACAGGGCCGTGAGCGCCAGCGTCTGCAGCGCGAGTCCCAGCGAGAACAGCGGATTATCGAGAACGAGCAGGGCGGTGAGTTTGAGCGTGGCGCCCATCCCGGCCTTTTTCTGCACAAGCGTGGGCAACACAAGCAGCGCCATGAACGCGGCGAACACGAAGCCCCACAGGGCGATGCCGCTGAGGGCATAACCCAGCCAGGGGGCGGCGCCGCGCAGCTTGGCCGCATAGAACCAGGTGCTCGTGCCGAGACTCGCCGCCGCCAACACAAACACCAGACCGAGCGCCGCGCTCTTCAGCGCGTACAGCCGCATGCCGCGGAAGAAATCCGAGAGGCTGCCGTCACGCTGGTCGATCAGCACTTTGACCAGATGCGCCAGCCCCGCGCTCGACACCGGCAGCACCAGACCAAACGCAAGCACCGCCGCGGGCGCTCCAATGACCGCCCGGATGAAGGGCTGGCCGCTCAGCAGGGCCGTAAACGCAACCCACGCGGGCACGAGCAGCGACAACGACCAGAGCAGGCCCGCAACCAGGAACTTGCCCAGGTGATCGTACGTGATCCAGAACGCCATTTTCATTGCGCGTGCAAGCATCAGGCTACCCGGACCGCCGACAGGGGGCCGCCATCGGATTAATAGAACACGCGCACGCGGCTCTTGTTGCGCAATTCCTGAATCCAGTTTCGGTACTGCTGCGCGGCGGATTCCGCGCGCAACCGGGGCTCAATGTCCTTCCGCACATCTTCCAGCGTGGCCTGACCGGCTTCCTGCCGCTCGTCCACCCGGAGGATGTGGTAGCCGCCGGGACTTTCGAGCACGTCGCTGATGCCGGCCGCCGGCACACCAAACGCGGCCTCTTCGAGCGACTGCACGAGATCGCCGCGCGCCACCCAGCCGATGGCGCCGCCCTGTTGCGCTTCCGGGCCCTTCGAATACGCCTTCGCGACCGCCGCAAAATCGCCGCCCTGCTTCAATTCGCTCAGGATCTCGTCCATCCGGGCCTTGACCACCGCCCGCTCGTCCGCCCCGCCCGTCGCGGGCAGGAAGATCTGGCTCACCCGCACGCGCTCGGGCCGCGCAAACTCGTCTTTGTGATCCTCAAAATACTGCGCCAGGTCCGATTCCGACACCACGACCTGCTTTTCAAACTCGCCCTGCTTGCGCACCGCCATCGCGCGCGCCATGCTCTGCTTGCGGATACGAACCCGGAGATCGCCCAGGGTCTCGCCGGCAGCCTCCAGTTCCTTCGTGAACTGCTCGGGAGAATCGTACAGCTTCTTGAATTCCGCCAGCTGCTCGTCGATCCGCTTCTCCTCGATCTCGATGCCCGCACGCAGGGCCTCCCGCAACAGCAGCTTCGCGTCGATCGCCTGCTCCAGGGCCTCCCCCATGAGTGCGTCCGCGGCCTTCTGAAACGACGCCGCATCCGCCGCGGTCGACTGCAGCTCCGCCAGACGCGGCGCGATTTCCATCATGATCTCGCTCTGGAGAATCGCTTCCGTGTCGACCGTCGCGAGAATCTGATCGACAAGCTCCCCCTGGCTGACCGGAACACCCGCCAGCGCCACCACAACCACGAGCATCTTCAGGGTACGCACCGTAGGCCCATCCTCTCGGTTTTCGGACTGTGGAAGCGATGGAAACGCTTCCCTGCTGCACATTTACGGCCCGGCGGAATGCTCCGCCTCCACGACGACGCAGAATAGCATACAGTCCCACCCCGCGCAACCGGACCGCCGCCGGCGCCCCGCATCCGCCGGCGATCCCACCCGTCCCGCCAGCCCAGAGCGTTTGACTTCCCGCCCGCCATCCGGTAAGATCCAACCGCTGTATCACCGGGCTGTGCCAGCCCGGTTTTGTTTCGTACCGCCAACCGCGTGGACGGGTAGCTCAGGTGGTAGAGCATCGGACTTTTAATCCGGTGGCCGTGGGTTCGAGTCCCACCCCGTTCACCATCCTCCTTTTCCCATTTCGGGGAAACGCGCGCCCAGGGTGAGCAGACGACTCACCGGCTCCTCATAAGGCGAGCCAGCGGGGGTTTATACAAAAGCCTCGAATTCATCTTCGCCCTCTGCCATTCGACGCCATGCATCCATCCCCTCCAGTTCCTCGTTGACTTGAGCCACGTCGAAATCGCTCGGGTCAAAGTTCTCGGGTAGCCACTCGCGATAGGTTTCGTACTCTTCGTGCTCAGGGTCCTCCAGGATCATGAGCATGTTGTAGTATCCGCTAATCCCGCCGCAGTCTTCCGGAGGACAGCTCCGTTCGCCACCCGTGCAGACGGGATAACGGACGGACGGTTGCGGTTCTGATATCTCTTCGACAACGACCTGATGCACCCAGTAGTCCCCGAAATCGTAAATGTACTCCAGTTTCGTTCCCTTTCGCTTTAGGACGGCGCGCAGTTCAAACTCGTCTTCGTCGTTTGTGGGCTCCTGGTCGTAATCATCGGGAAGAATTGCCGCAAAGCTCTTGCGACCGATATGGAATTCGTGCAGATGGCTGTTCGACCATCCCATGACAATCTGAAGCGCGTAGTGCAAGTCGCCCAAGGTTGCACAGTCAGGTATTTGGAGGCGCCGCCAGATAGGCGGGTTGCTTTCCTCCAACGTGACCTTCAGCGTGAGAATCCTGGCGCCGGAGGGCGCGTAAGTTCGCATCATCCTCACTCCTCTTCGTATGTTTTTGCCACTTCTTCTCCCAGCAGCCAGGCGCTCGCGGGAAGCCACCGAATCGGGGCCGGCAACGTCTCACGTGGGGGCAGGGAATCGTAGGTAAGCAAGAGCGGAACAGCCTCCGGATAGTCGGCGGAAGCGGAGACCAGCGCCCGCACCTCGCGTTCCCACATGCCGGGTTCCTCCACATGGGCGGAGGACTGAATCAGAAACGTCTCACCGTCGGGTCCCTCTGCAACAAAATCCACCTCGTGGCCTTCCCGCGTTCGCACATAACCGATTTCGCAGCCACGGCGTTCCAATTCTATCAGGATTGCCGTCTCCAAAGCGCGTCCGAGATTCTTTCGCCCCGTACGTTCGTAGAGCGCGATAAGGCCGGGATCGACGGGGTACGCCTTGCGGGGATTCACCATACGCTGCCGTTCAGATGCGGTGTGCAATGAAATCGTGCGGATCAGAAAAGCGTCTTCTAAATGGGCGAGGTACTCGTGCAGTGTGTTCTTCCCGACGCTAACGCCCTGTGACCGGAGCGTATCGTGGAACTTCTGGATGCTGAACGACGAAGCCGGATTGCCCAACAGATGGCGTTGCATCCAGCGCAGCGCAGTCAGGTTGGTTACCCCATGCCTTTCCACGACGTCCCGAAGCGTGGCGACGTCCACATAGGTACGCAACAAGGTGTTTCGGTCGCGGGATGCCAATCCTTGTGTTTCGGGGAATCCCCCCTCCGCGAGATAGTCCCGGAAGTGTTTCTCGACCGACGAGCGTTCCGCTTTGGGCAAGGTGCTCCAAGGCGTCCCGGGCTCCATGCCGCGATGACGTAGAAACTCACGGAAGCTGAAGGGATGTACCAGGACCTCAATGCCTCTACCCCGCATACTTGTCGCCACCTCGCGACTCAGCAGCCGTGCGGAGGAACCCGACAGGAAAAGGTCTATCTGTTCGGTATCCATAAGACGGCGAGTGAATTTTTCCCAACCCGGCGCCAGTTGAATCTCGTCAAGAAAGAACGTTACCGGCTCTCGATCCCGGCACTCCGGGTGAAGGCTGAAGTACTCTTCCACGATCGATTGGAGGTCGCCCGTCATCATTTCCATAAGGCGCTCATCTTCGAAACTGAAGTAAAGAAGGCCGTCGCGCGGAGTGCCTGCGGCAAGGCGTTCAGCCAGACACTGCCAGAGGAAGGTCGTCTTGCCGCTTCGCCGCATGCCTACGACAACCTTGGCCTTGCCCCGGATTTTGGAAAGTGTGATATCCCTGCGGGTGTATGCGGGCACGGAAGCGGCAAGCCCATCAGCGATCTTCTGCCGAATCAGGAAGCGAATTTCTCTTTCTTGAAGCGACATTGTTGAATCCTTTTATCTTTTCTGGAAAGATAATATCACACCGAGGCCTTCTCTCGATAGTCCCCGGAATTCCCCTCAAAATGCAGCCGCATCGGAAATAATTGATAGCTGCCCGACAAGAACCCTCTATCGGAACTGTACAACACTTTGTACAACACATCTTTGGAATAGGCTGCGGCATATTGCCGCTGGTTGCAGGGCTGAGTCTTTCGTTGCAAATGGTTGCGGAATATTGCGTTACAACAAATCAAACTTTCAATCCGGTGGCCGTGGGTTCGAGTCCCACCCTGTTCAGCATTGATATCAAGGGCTTACGCACAAAAGCGTAAGTCCTTTTTCATTTGAGAGCATACCCGCAGTCGAAAGCCCCCGTTCAAATAGTCCGCGACCCACGTGACTCCAATTGGGTCCAACGGCGAAAGCGACCGACTCAAGAACGTCAGGAGATGGGTAATACGAAGATAATCCATGGAACCTTGCCGCCCGCTCGGGGAGGCGCTCAAGGTCATCACCCCCTCCCTGCAGCCCGGGAACATTCAGACAGAGGGGCCTGGACTTTTGCACCGCCACGCGCTTCACGTCCAGACCGGTGCGGAACGTTTCCTGACCCATGGCGTGCCGCGAGGACTAAACACCGTGAGAAACGTGTTTATGAAGCGATCCGGACTTCCGAGCTGCGCCCGTACCGGTCTGGACTCAACGGCATCGCGGTTGAGGATTGTGGCGGAGACTGGAAAAGAATGGTGGTACTCCATGAGGCGCTTGTTGTCGGTCAGAATTGCGACTTGGATAGCGATGGCCATGGTGTCTGGCGCTGTGAGCGCGATCACGCTTTCGGGCGAGGATACGGCCGGTGCTCTACGTGTGACCATCGATTTGGGACGAAAGTCGGTGGGGAACGACTGGTACCAGATGGCCATTTGGCTTGAAGATACGGCGGGGCACTACGTCGATACGTTGTATGTGACGGAAGCGGTCGGGAAGGAAGGCCTGGGCAACGCCTATATCGGGTTTCTTGGGTTCACGGTTCGCGCAGTCCCGGGCAGCCTTCCGGTATGGGCCCATGCGCGCAACGTCCTTTACGGAAAGAGCTACTACCCACCCAAGACGGATCCGTTGCCAGACGGCATGACGGGCGCAACGGTCAAAGCCGGGCATTTCCTGAAAGCCTTTACATTGCCGAACGATCTTTTGAGCCGTCTTAAGGATGGAAAAGTGGTCTGCCGGATGGAACTGAATGTGGCGCGAGATCACGTCCCCTCGATGGTGTTTGAAGCACGGATTGATGCCGAGGACGAGGGATTGGGACAGTTCAGGCTCGTCGGATACGGTGACGAAAACGGCTCGAATGGAAACATTTCACAACACCCTCAATTCGACAGCACGATCGGAGACTATCTGAGACAAGCCGACATGCGCGTCGTCTCAACGCCCCAATCGTTGGCGGGGAAGTAGGCGCCGCATGTCGAGTTCCACTCTATCGCGCCGACTGTATTGGGCGATGGCCCTGATGGGTGCCGCTGCCTTCGTTATCCCCCGAATGACGATTGCGTATGCATCGGACAGTCCATTGGGCGTCGCGTTCGGGATCGCTGCGTACGGCCTCATTGTACTGTCTCTCGCCGCGGGGTTGGTGAGCGGAGGAACGACGAGGGTCGCCCGCCTGGCGCGCGAGACGCACCGCCCCTTGGGAACGCTCGCGGTGGCCGCGGCGCTTGCCCACTGGCACCCGCGCTGGCGCGACTACTTGGGCATCGCCACCGCGGTGCTCGTGTTGCTCGTCGCACTGAGCCTGGCGCTGAACCGGTTCCGGCGCGTTCGAGGGTTGCGGCTCATTCACAAGTATGGGGCATACGCTCTCGTGGCAATCGCATTGACGCACGGCGTTCGTGCTTTGTTCTTCGCGGGGAACTGAGCCATGGCAGAAGCGATGCCGAGCGAGGACGAATTGCCGGAGGCGCTTCCGACTCAGGGCCGCGTCTTGACCAAAGCCGCGACGGTTTACGATTGGGTCCAGCCCATCGTTACGCTCGGGCAGGAGGCAAGGCTCAACCGGTGGATCGCACAGCGCCTCAATCTTGAGGGACAGCGACATGTCTTGGATGTGGGGTGCGGCACCGGCTTGCTTACCCTGGCGATTGCGGAGCGGTATCCTTCATCCCGGGTCGTCGGCGTCGACGCGTCCAAGGCGATGATCGGCGTCGCCAACCGAAAACGGACGCGAACCAACTGTTCGTATCGCCAAGCCCTCGCCGAGGATCTCCCATTTGGGGAGGAAACGTTCGATGTCGTCACGTCGGCCCTCTTCTTCCACCACGTGAATCAGGATCTGAAGCTGCGTTGCCTGCGAGAGGCGTGGCGCGTCTTGAAACCCCGGGGGACGCTTGTCGTCGCGGACATGGATCGCCCGTACACGCTTCTGGGGTGGGCGATGTCGGCGACGGCCTGGAAGCTGTTTCGTCAGCCTGAGATCAAGGAAAACATGGACGGTATGATGGAGCGCCTCATTCCGAAAGCGGGATTCGGCCAGGCCGAGAGACACGCCCGTTTTTCAGGTTATATCAGCGTTCTGTCAGCAGGAAAGGCACGCGTGTGAACGAAGACCTCGAGGTCCTCATGAACTGGGTGGATTGGCGCGAGAGTTACGAGGTCCAACGGGCCACCGTGCAGGATTTTCACGCGCGGTGCGCCAATTCACTTGGTGCGTCGTGCGGCTTCAGGCCGCCGGACGACCAGGGGCTGCGTGTCGAGCGAAACCTGTTCTCCACCCTCTTTGTTCTCGCGACCAAAACACTGGGACTGCCGGAGCGTGCGGTGAGGTTTTACGCGATGGTGAATCAGTGCATGCGGGCGTTGGTGACGGGATGTGACAACCTTCTCGACGACGAGTTCAAGGAGGTGATCCCTTTTGACTTGCCGGGAGATGGAACCAAGTTTCGCTCCGTCCTTACGATCATGACGGCCGATCGCGTGCTTTTCGAGCTGGCGCTGGACGCATTTGAAGAGCGCCTCGTGTCGGCGGACCACGCGAAGAAGTTGGCGCGCAAAGTACTCGATGTCCTGATGCCAAGCGGGATCGAGGAGCACGAGGAGGAAGCGGGAAAGGCCATTCGTATTTATACGCCCGCCGAGGTGTCGGCAGACATTCACTACAGGAAGACGGGGCTTCTTTTTGAGGCGCCGCTGACGTTGATCCAGGAGATGGGTGGCGTCGACCCCGGGCGGTGCAAGCGGGTGAACGACGCGTTGTGCCGAGTGGGGCTTGCGTGCCAGGCGTTGGACGACATCAAAGACACGGCGCGCGACTTGGAACGCGCGCAATGCAACATGGTCATTTCTTACGCCCTCCACGGAGACGTGGCGGAGGAACGCGACGCAGCGGCCGCATTCCTTGAAGGAAGAGAGGGAGCAGGACCGAGTGCCGACTGCGCGGCCTCCGAGTTGACGACTGCCCGCTCGCGAACGTTTGCGCACGCCCTGCGCCTGTTCGGGCAGGCGGAGCGACTTCTGTGCGCCAACGTTCCGGGGCTGGAGCCGATTCACGCGACGGCGCTGACGCACGTCATCATGGGAGCCCTCGGATTTGGGCTCGAAACAACGCAGCGCCGGGCTGAGGAGCAGGGAATTCTGGTGTGATGTTCTGGCTTCGTTTTGCTCTCCGATCATGCCTTCGGCGACGCAGGAGGACGGGCATCACCCTGCTCGGCATGGCCTTTGCCATTGGGACGCTCGTCGTGCTCGGGGCCATCATGGTTGGCGTGAACGACACCATGATTCAAAACGCGGTTGCGATGCATGCCGGGCATGTGGCAGGCGTTGCGGGCCCGATGCGTATGGCTGAAGCTATGCGGCGCGTACGCACCGTCGGCGAAGGGCCGCCGGACGCGGCGGTGGCCGGCCAGTTGCGGCGTTGCCGTTTCACCGCGATGCTCCAAAGCGATCGGGCGACGGCGCCGACTACGATCTGGGCGGTGGCGCCCGAACAGGAATCTGAATTCACTCCTATCCGACGGAGCGTGAGAGAAGGCGGGTATTTCGAGCGTCCCTCAGACTTGGTGATCGGGGCGGGCTGTGCGCGGGAGCTGTCTCTGAAAGTGGGAGACGTCGTGCTGCTGACGACGCCGTCGGAACACCGCGAGTTCCGAGTAGGCGGCATCTTTGACACGGGAATCGACAGGTTTGATGCAGGCGTCTCATTCATGACGCTCACGGCCGCGGCAGACTTGAACGAGCCACAGGTGTACTTCGAACGAGCATTCTTTCTAGAACCCGGCAGCGAGGCTGTGGAGACGCGAGAGGGCATTGCCACCACAGCTCAAGTGGATGAACGCGTGTCAACATGGCCGGAACTGCTGCCCGAAGTCGCCCAGCTAGTCGATCTGAACACCTTTTCCATGACCATCATGACGACCCTCGTGGTCTTGATTCTCGGCTTCGGGGTGGCTAATGCGCTGCTCATTTCCGTGATGGACCGCTACCGGCACTTCGCCGTGTTGAAGGCCATCGGCGTGAGGCCAGGCGAGGTGGCGCGCGTGATTCTATTCGAGGCCTTGCTGATGTGTCTCGCGGCGAGTCTGTTGGGTACCGGACTCGGCGCCGCGGCGAGTCTGGTATGGGGTCATTATGGACTGGACCTGTCGGCATACACGTCTTCCAACCCGCACTTCAGCGTGAATCCGGTCGTTTATCCCCGGCTTACGGCGATGATGATGTTCGCGCCCCAGGCGCTCGCATTGTGTGCAGCGGCGCTTGCGGCGGTCTGGCCGGCGATTGTCGCGGCGAGCCGGCCGGTAAGTCTCGCCATGAGGGAAGCCTGAAGACGATGTCCGCAATGACGCTTAAAGAGGTCACACGCCGCTTCGTTACCGGAAACCGGTCGTTCCCCGCCGTGGACAACGTGAGCCTGACGGTGAGGCGCGGGCAGCGGCTCGCGTTGGTCGGCCCGAGTGGCTCAGGGAAGACCACGCTTCTCAACCTGATGGGCGCCTTGGACCGGCCTGACGGAGGGACGGTCCAGTGTTTGGGTGTTGAGCTTTCAACTGCGTCGGAGCGGAAGGCGGCCGACTTCAGGCGCAAACATCTCGGCTTTGTCTTTCAGCAGGATGCGCTTGTGCCGGAACTGACGGTGCACGAGAATGTCGAACTGCCGCTCGTGCTTCTGCGGGAAGATGCGGCAATGCGGCGGGAAACGGTTGACGAGCTACTGAAAGCTCTTGGACTTAGTCAAAACGCACGGGCGTACCCTGGAGCGCTGTCCGCGGGGGAAAAGCAGCGGGTCGCCGTGGCGCGGGCGGTGGTGCACAGCCCCGGAATCCTGCTTGCCGATGAGCCGACGGCCAATCTGGACGGTATCTCAGCCGGATGGGTGTTGGACACGATCGAGTCGTTGGCCAGAAAGAAGGATCTCACCGTGATCTTGGCGACCCATGATGCGCGCATCTTCGGTCGCTTTGAATCGACGATTCGATTGGAGGATGGGCGGATTGTCGAGTCACACGTTTAATTCCGGGGAAGCGCGCGCCCACGTCGCGCTGCCAGGCATGGAGTTTGTCGGCCAGGGTCTGGGCTTTTTCCGGCAGGCTGGCGGCGAGGTTGCGGGTTTCTCCGACGTCCGCGCGGAGGTCGTACAATTCGACCCGGCCGTCTTCAAAAAACTCGATGAGCTTCCAGTCGCCGTCGCGGATGGCCGCGCTCGGGCTGCCTCCCTGGTTGCCATAATGCGGATAGTGCCAATACAGCGACCGGTCCGGGAGTCTGCCCCGGCCCATCAACAGGGGCACCAGGCTCACGCCGTCGACATGCTGCGCCTCGCGCCACGGCAACCCGGCCATCTCGAGTATCGTCGGGTAGAAGTCCGTGCTGATGACCGGCACGTCGCACACCGTCCCCGGGGTCACGACGCCCGGCCACGTGATCATCATCGGTTCGCGGATGCCCCCCTCATACAGCCAGCCTTTCCCGGCCCGAAGCGGCAGGTTGCTTGTCGGATGCCCTTCCGATGTGCTCAATCCGCCGTTGTCGGACATGAACACAACGACGGTGTTGGAGGCCAGTCCCAGGCGATCCAGCGCGTCCAACACGTTCCCTACCGCCGCATCCATCGCTTCGATCATCCCCGCGTACACCGCATGATCCTGCACCAGCCGCACCTCGCGCTCGCCTTCCTTCCCCCAGCGGGGAAGGGCCGGGTCGACGGATGCCGCCTTACTGGCGTATTTCGCTTCCAGATCCTTCCGCGCCTGAAGCGGGGTATGCACCGAATAAAACGATAGATACGCGAGAAACGGCTCGTCGCGATGCGCCTCGATGAACCGGACCGTCTCCGACGCCAGGCGTTCGGGCAAGTGTTCGCCCGCGGGGCCGTCTTCAAGCTTCGGATTCTTGTACGGTGAGAAATACCCCCCCGGCGGGCTGCCCCGGTGATGTCCCCCCCGATTGACTTCAAACCCCTGGTCCTCGGGGAAAAACCCCTCCCCGCCCAGATGCCATTTCCCCGCGAAAAACGTGCGGTACCCGCCCTCCTTCAGCGCCTCCGCGACCGTCACCTCCTCGAGCGGAAGCTGTTCAACGTAGGGCGCGGGCAGCAATGGCTTGTCTTTGGTCCAATGCGTCCCTACCGAATCCGGCTGGGGTGCGCCGAACCAGTCCGTCGTCGCCATCCGCGCCGGATACTTCCCCGCCAGAATGCTCGCCCGCGTCGGACTGCACACCGGACACGCCGCGTACGCGTTCGTGAACCGCATACCCTCCGCCGCAAGCCGGTCGCAATGCGGCGTCTCGTAAAACGTGCTGCCGAAACAGCCCAGATCGCTCCAGCCCAGGTCATCCACGAGAATGAACACAAAATTGGGCCGCCGGTTCGCCTCGTCGGCCATGCCAAACCCCTTTCCCGCCAGCGCCAGCCCCGCCATCCCGCCGGCGACGCTGCCCAAAAACTCCCTGCGCGTCATCCCCCTGTACCCTCCGGTCAATTTTGGGGACACAATACTTAATTATCCCCGCCCATCATCCGAAAGCAACAAAGCATTCTTGTCAATAGATTAATTAAGTATTGTGTCCCCGAAATTAGATGCCATCGCCGAAGCCGGCGAAGATGTAGTGGTCCATGTCGAGTGCGGGCTGCTCGGATTTCGGGCGGCCCACGACGCGGGCGGGCACGCCGACGGCGGTGGTATGGGGCGGCACATCGTCGAGCACGACGCTTCCGGCGCCGATTTTCGCGCCTTCGCCGATCTCGATGTTGCCGAGGATGGTGGCCCCCGCCGCGATCAGCACGCCTTTCCGCACTTTGGGATGGCGGTCGCCGGTCTCTTTGCCGGTACCGCCCAGCGTGACTTCATGGAGCATCGACACGTTGTCTTCGACTACGGCCGTCTCGCCAATCACCACGCCGGTGGCGTGGTCCATGAGAATGCCGCGGCCGATCCGCGCGGCGGGATGGATATCCACCGCCAGCACCTGGGAAATCCGTCCCTGCAGAAACAGGGCCAGCGATTCGCGTCCGGTCCGCCAGTAATAGTGCGCAATCCGGTACGACTGAATGGCGTGAAACCCCTTGAAGAACAACAGCGGGTTCGAATACGTCCGGCAGGCGGGGTCCCGTTCCCGGACGGCCTCGATGTCCGCCCGCGCCGCCGCCCCAATTTCGGGATCGTTGACCAGCGCCTCGTCGATCAGGTCCCGGAGCGCCACGGCGTGGATGGTGGTGCTTTCGAGCTTGGTCGCGAGGATGAAACTCAGGGCGTCCTCAAACGTCTTGTGGTTCAGCACCACCCCGTACAGGAAATTGGCGAGCAACGGTTCCTTGCGGGTCTCCTCGGCGGCCTCGTTGCGGATCGCCTCCCAGATTGGATCGGCTGTTGGGACGATCATGGACACTCCTCCGGGTATCGCCCGATGTTTCGCACCAGTGTATGTCAAGACGGCTCGGAATGAGAAACGCAACACGGCCGAGCGCGCTCCCCTTATCCACAAAACGCATGTCCTCTCGCCGGAATTTCACCCATGCGCCTCTCCCGTCTCCTTAGACCCTATCGGAGGCGGCGCGGAAAACGCGCAGAATTGGACTTCCGCCCCCCCGCCGTGTACACTATTCACACTCCGCCTACCGGAAGCGAGGGGGCGCTTCCTGGCGCTCAATCACCAGAAACAGGATAGCCATGGCAGCGTTTGGCATTGACATAGACCGCGACCGCATCCGCGTGTTCAAGGAACCGCTCTCGAAGCACGACGCGTTGGACCGTCTCGTGGATGCGCTCTACGCGACCCAAGCCATATCGGACCGCGAGGCGTTCCGCAAGGCCGTCTACGACCGCGAATCCGTCATGAGTACGGGCATCGGCCAGGGGGTGGCGATTCCCCATGTCCGCATCGAAGGCGTCCTGAAACCGGCCATCAGCCTCGGCATCTCCCGAAAAGGCCTCGATTTTGATACCCTCGACAACCAGTTGGTACACGCGATCGTGCTGTTCGCGATGCCGGCCGGGTCCCAGAAGGAATACCTGGGCCTTCTGGCGCAGGTCATGACCGCGCTCAAGCAGCCGGGCTTTCTCGAACGGCTGGTGAATTGCGATACCCCCGAAGAAGTCGAGGACATGCTGGCGGAAGCATCGTAAGCAAGGCGGGGCGGCAAACCGCGCTCCGCGGGAGCCTTCCATGAAATCCACCTTCGTATTTCTCGTGACGCTCCTTGCGGGGCTCGGCGTCCTGACCCCCGCGGCGCCCCGGGCCGCCGGCACGCCGTCCCCGTCCTACCACTGGGTCTGTGTCACGCCCAGCGCTCCGTTCGCCCCGCGCGACGGCGCCGGCGCGCTGGTCTACCGCGGCGCCCTGTGGCTTCTGGGCGGCTGGAACCCCCACGACAAGGTCCATTTCCCCAAAATCTGCACCAACGACGTCTGGCGCTCCACCGACGGCGCGACCTGGACCCTCGTCAAACCCAATACCTTCGGCACGGACCAGTTCAACCCCGACACCGACTGGGAAGGCCGCCATACCGCCGGCTACGTCGTGTTTCAGGACAAAATGTGGATTCTCGGCGGCGACCCGCTCCAGGGGCATTACCAGTCCGATGTCTGGAATTCCGAGGACGGAGTCACCTGGAACCGCGTGAACCCGGGCCAGGACGTCCCCTGGGCGCCCCGCGCCCTCCATCACACCGCGGTATTCAACGGCCGGATCTGGGTCATGGGCGGCCAGACCACTCCCCAGTTCGCTCCTGCCGAAGAGCGCTTTTGGGACGACATCTGGAGCACGGACGACGGCATTCACTGGACAAAAGCCGCCACCGGCGGGCCGCAATGGGGTCCCCGGGGCATGATCGGCGGCAACGTCGTGCTCCACGGCCGCCTTTGGATCCTCGGCGGCGGCACCTACGACACCCCCCGGCAACCCCAGCGCAATTTCTACAACGATGTCTGGAGCACCGGCGACGGCATCCACTGGCAATGCCATCTCCACCAGGCCCCGTGGCACCCGCGCCAATACCACGATGTCGCCGCGTTCGACGGCCGCATGTGGGTCCTCGAGGGCTGGAACCAGCAGAACCGAAACGACGTCTGGCACTCGGCCGACGGGGTCGAGTGGCACGAAGTCCCCGGCACGCCGTGGGCCCCCCGGCACGCGTCAAGCCTCTTCGTCTATGAGGACGCCCTCTGGCTCGTCGCCGGCAACAACATGCAGAGCGACGTCTGGAAGCTCGAGCGGCGGTAGGAGGCTTTCAATCGCCGAAACGCACACAGGGCAACACGCCGCCGCATGCTCACCGGAGAATCAGTAAGGCGCACTACGGAACAACCTTCACTAACCGAGCCGGGCCTGTGGGTTTCCAATCCTTCATGGCCTTGCTGGTAATGGTAAATTGATTGCCTGACAATTCGTACTCGAATGCTGCCCCATCCAACGAGACGGTGGGCAGGCCATCCTCAAAAAAGGGGGCCACTTCGTCCAGGAAGGAAGGGTAGGTACCATTCTGGCACCTATAGAGCTCGACGGCGAGAGTGATTCGCTGCAAGTCCACATAACTTCGGATGTAGGCGAAGTCCCGCTGCAATGTCAGCATATAGGGCATCAACTTCCGGGTCCATCTTCCCGCGAGGTGTTCATTCTTCGATTCCGCTTCGACGGCGGCGATTTCCGGAATGACCTCGTAATACGGCTGTTCCGCCAGAAGCACAAGCCGTTCGGTCAACCGGGCATAGGCCGCCATGTCGGCAGCCATTTCGCCGGGACTCTGCACGACCTCGTCTGCCGCGTCGCTTGAATCGTCAAGCAAGAGTATCAAGGATCTGTTGTTTTCCCCCGGGTTCGCAATAAGCTTGAGCCAGAAGTCGGCCTCAATAGCGAGAAAGTCCTGCAACGTATGCGGGCAATCCCACCCATCGAGCGCGCGCAGTGCTTCATAGAACTGTTGTTCCTGCCAGTATTCCGCTGGCACCACGTTGAACATGTCCAAAAAGATACTGGAAACGATGCAGAAACGGAGAAAATACGAGTAGAGCACCGGCTCGCAAGCCACCAGTCTCTGGAGCGACAAGGCGGTGATGTAGTCATCTACCGCCTCCTTCTGCTCGCCTCTTTCTGTCTTCGCACGGGCAAAGCCCTGCATGATTGCGAACATGTCGATGAAGTACCGCATATGGCCCATTGTCACGAAATGGCCTTGGCTGAGGTCCAGGCGGCAGACGGGTTGGCCCAGGCGGACGAGCGCACGGATGTTCTCTTGCAACTCCTCATGGGCGCCCATGAGCTGCTGCACCGCCAGCACCTGCTCGTCCGTCCATCGCGAGGGATATTGCTGGTTTATCGCCTGACGGGCCAACCACCATTCATCGGCTTCGCAAAGCCGGTCGATTTCACGGGAGATCTTCTCAAACAGATCCGGTCCCCGCAATGGAGTATCCCGTGGCTCTTCTTCGAGACAACGGTGGTATACAGCCACGACTTCTTCGGCTCGCGTTTGGGCCCGGCTGACCGCCGTCTCGGAAGGCGTTGTCGGCAAAGCAAACAGGATGATACTCAGAATCCCGCCCGTCAAAACGACCATCACGGGCAGGAAAGCCCGGATTCGCCCTGCGCCCCTGTTCATGGCTGTATCCCCCCGGCTCGATTTAGCGCTGTCGTATCCGCGTTTCAGCTATGTCGGCCTGCGCGACCTCGGAACAGCGCCCGCCTACACGATCTCCTCGCGTTCTTTGTCCCAGCGCACCTGGCGCTTCTG
>ERZ795031.280-NODE-280-length-67951-cov-11.876664_pt1 | contig 67951 bp, 43 predicted proteins | sample MGYA00375123_ERZ795031 | MGnify/ENA primary metagenome ERZ795031 (study PRJEB30166, sample SAMN05720159) | activated sludge metagenome | isolation source: anaerobic digester from wastewater treatment plant | place: USA | collected 2015-04-21 ...
GGCGTTTCGGTTACCGTCAGGCGGAAGAACCATTCCTTCCTGGTGCCGTCCTGGTTGTAAAGCAGGTCGAATTTTTTAACGTAGTTGTCCTTGACGCGGTCAATGGTGCCGACGTCCTGGGCACAACCAGCAAACATCACGGCGGCCAGCGCCGTAAGAATCGCCGTCTTCGCGAAGTTCTTCATCACGGTTCCTCCTCCGACGAGGTTGATGACTTTCATTGAATCAGTATTTTTCATTCCGTCATCCCCCATCAGATTTTGATTGCGCTGAACGTCTGGTAAATGCCGCGCATCTGGTCAAGAACCTCGACCAGCAGCCTGATTTGCTCCTGGATCGCCGGCTTGTCCTCTTCGGACGCCGTCGCCAGTTCCGCCGCCAGGGTGTTTGCCTTGGCAATCACGGACATGTTCGGGGCAAACCAGTCGTTCCGGTAGGTCGGGCCCCAGGCCTTATAGACCTTGCCGCTGACCGGGTCTTCGAACTTCTGGGCAACGATGCCGGATTCCGGCCCGATTTCGTTGCATTCCGGGGTGCCGTCAAGGCAGACCAGGAACGAATCGACAAACGACGGGTCGAACGACGCAGGCAGGTACGTCATGCCGTAAAGCATCGCATAGACCTTCATCGTCAGGTTGGAAATCGAAGGCTCGACCACCTTCGCGTCCGAGGTCGGAAGCGGGGTGAAATACGGCGAAGGCTGGATCACGTATGCGTCCATGTTCCTGACGTCGAAGTATTCGTGCGGAGTCGCCTTTCCATCGCCACCGCGGAACGCGAAGTACTTCGGTTCCTCGGCGGTCAGGCCGCCCAGCAGTTCGACCAGCAGGGCCGGGTACATCGTGTTGAAGCCAAGGCTGGTGCCGACACCGATGTCAAGCTGTTCGCCGACGTAGTTCGACGTGAAATAGACCGTGGAGTCGGTCAGGGTCATCAGTGCGGCCATCTTTTCCCAGAACGAACCATAGAACTGGGCATGGTCGAAGTAGTAGTAACCGGCTCCGTCCCAGAAGGTGGTGTAGGGGTACTTTCCGTCGCCCAGCGGTATGTTGAGTTCGCTGCCCTGGGCGTTCACGTCGAAGCTGATGTTCTCGTACATGTTGGTGTCGATGTTCAGCTTGTATGAACCGGGGGCCGGCGAAGCCATCGTGTTGGCAAGGATTTCGAACCCATACTCGGAGGCGCGGCGCAGCGCCCAGCCCATCAGCCTGGCGTTAGCCCAGATCGCGCGCCACGAGCGGTTCTTCAGCAGGTGGGCGTAAAGGGCGTAGTACATCGCGGCGCCCCTCATCGGATCCATGTAGCGCTCCTGAACCCTGGCCATGTAGCCCATCGGGTTGCCGCCAAGCCCGAAGCCGTAACGTTCGCGTTTGAACGCGTCCATCAGGTAGTACTGCGACAACTGGATGTTCATGCTGTGGATGATCTCGAGGATATCGACGCCGGTATCCCAGGTGTAGCAGCCGACGTTTCCACGCCATTCGTCGGCGAGGTAGTTGTAAGGTACGGTCACGTACGACCAGTCGTGCTCCTGGCGGTAGTAGTTGAAGGTCAGCGTGTGTTCGTTGCGGACCAGGTCGTACGGCGCCGGGAACCGGTTCATGTAGTACTGGCCGTCGTTTCTGTTGTTCTCGATGCCGATCTGGTTGTTCAGGTAATAGAACTGGCTGAAGTAGATACCCGAGTTCCAGTACATCGAGTCCAGGTTGTACGCGTTGGTCGTGTCGTCGGGATCGGAGTAGAGCTGGGTCTGGTTGTGCGCGGCCTTGTGCAGCCTCGACAGGTTGGTATAGACGTCGGTAAGGCGTCCGTAACCGAACCTGATGGCAGCGCGGTCGTACTTGCCGATGCCCAGGAGGTCGCTGTTGAACCTCTGGCCGTAATCCATGATGGACGTGTACTGATAGAGCGTCCGGCTCAGATCAGCCTCGCGCTCGGTCATCGCCGCGCGGGGGATGAACTGCTTGACAAGCTGCTCGCCACCGGCGACGGGGGCCGCCAGCAGGGCGCCGGACGACCTGTCCTTGCAAAGCTTCGTGTCGCCTTCGCAGAAGGAGCCTGTCGGGCATTCGTTGTGCAGGCCGCAGCGCGTCACGTCATGGCACGCGTTGTCGATGCACTTGAAGTTGTCGAGATAGGTCACGGCCCCGGTTCCGTCGATGACGCCGCAGTCGGAGTCAATAGAGCACGTGTCAACAAGGTTCTGGCGGCAGAAGCCGTCCTTGCAGTAGTTGCCCGAAACCTGGTCGCATTCGTCGCTGACCACGCACGGAACAGCCTCCCTCTCGCGGATGTCGTAGTATCCGTCGAAGTAGTTGAACACGTCGGTCGATGCGCTGAAGTTGTGACGCAGGCCGATGGTATGACCAACTTCGTGGATGACAGTGCCTTCGTACATGCGGTAACCGACCAGCTTGCCGAGGGTCTCGGAATCGTCGATGCAGCACGTCGCGTGATTGGCGTCCATGTTGTCGCGAGCGAGGTCGTCGAAGTTCGACGCGTCGCAGATCGGGCGTGTGTCGCCAGGCATGCAGGCCCAGGCCTTAACGATACCAATCAGGCCTTCGTCCTCGAATTCATAGAAGCAGTAGTTGTTCTTGCCGAGGATGCGGTGGCGCTCGATTTCCGCCTTGTTGATGGTTTCCAGGTTCATCCATTCAAGCGGGCTGCCCTTTCCGGCCGCCTGCGCCGCGTAAGCGACTTCACCGGAATTCAGCATCTCCTCGAAACGGGTGCCCTTCAGCAGGGACAGGCGGTTGGAACCGAAGCTGACCGGCTGGGTCGGCAGCGTCGCCATGACGTTCTTGTCCCTCTGCAGGGTCCGAATCGTCGAAATCATCTCCTGGAACGACGGTCCGCGCGGGGCCTTCCAGTTAAGATCCGCCGAAAGCTGGCGGGACAGATCGGTCGCATCGACCTGGGCGCGGATATCGCGGGCGCCGTCGGCCAGACTGACCATCGTGGCCTTGCGGTTGATGGTGCCACCCTCGGTGTCTTCTTCCCACTTATCCTTGTTAAGAACCATCTGGCGGATGTTTTCACCGGTGACGTAGTCCTCGGTGTTCAACCTGCCGCGCAGAAGATCGAACAGGTCGCGGTAAAGGTTCTGGTAGTAGTAAATGAAGGCGCCGTAAATGTTGGCGACGCCCCAGAAGATTTCTCCGGTGTCCGGATCCGCCGCCGAGGGGCCGTATCCAAGCGGGGAGGAGAACTGCGTCTCGGAAACCCAATAGACCATGCTGTAGCGGCTGTCGCCGGCCTTCTTGACCGCGAGTGCCTGCTCCATCTTCTGGTCTTCCGTCATCTTTTCCGCGTTGAAGAGGAAATCAACGCAGGGGTTCTTTTCCGGAAGCTTCGCAAGATCTTCGTCCGATGCGTTGTTAACCTCGAACCAGGGCGCGTACAGGTTCGATTTGTATTCGTCGTCGTTCAGGTTGCCCTCGCCATCGGCGGGCATGTAGCTGTTGTGGCACAGGACGAAAATCTCGGGCAGCTTCGCCTTGATCTCGGCGACGCGGGCGAAGTCGTCGGCGTTAATCGGTGAGTTGTAACCGGCGCAGACGCTGCGGCCTTCATACTTCAGGCAGGAGACGTCGCCGCGCGAGCCGGCCTCGGTCGCCACCAGGCGCTGGGGCCAGAAACCGGCCGCCAGGAGCTGGTCTTCCGGGTTGTCCTTCAGGGAGATGCCGCCGCCGATTGACGTGTATCCCGAGTTCTGGCCGGGTTCGACCGCATAGGCGCGGATCGAGCCGTTGACCGAGATGTCGAGGGACATGGAAGAAGCGTTGATTACGCGCAGACCCTTTGCCATGTACTTGCTGACGTCCGAGACCGCCAGGTCGGTGCCGTTGAAAACGACCGTGACCAGCCGGTTGCTCGCGCAGGCCAGAGATACTTCCTTGTCGCCCACGGCAAGCGTGATGTTCCCGGCTGTAACCGTCTGATGTGCAGGGGCCGCCGGGTTGAAGCTGCTTTCGGTCATCGGGGCGACGTCCTGGAACAGGGCGGTTCCGTTGAGCTCAAGCGTTGCATCGCCATCCGATACGTTGACGAATCGAACCGCGCAGTTGCCGGTCAGGGCGGTTCCGGCCGGGAAGCCCCAGTCCGGCATCGTGAATGCCTTGCCCTTCGGGGTGATGACCGCGGTTACCGCGACCGACGAGTAAATCGGCTTGCCGGTGCCCGCGTTGGTCGGGAGCATCGAGGGCTGATCGACCTGATCCAGGTCGAACATCAGGTCAACGACCGCATGGGTCGCGCAGTCGGCATTGGTGGTGCAGGCGCGGACGCGTTCCGAGCCGTGGATGATACCCTTTTCTTCCCACAGGTACAGCCACGCGACGGTGTCCTTGAATGCGTCTGACCATTCTTCAGCCATCTTCCTGGTGGCCGGCCAGAAGTCTTCCGGCAGGCTGGTCGAGACCGAGTACACAATCGGCTTCAGACCGCGCTGGGTGTAGGGAACCGTCTTCCGGACGACACAGTTTCCATGCTGGAACCAGTCGTCGGCGCGGCAGAATTCCTTCACGCCATCCTTCAGGACGGTATCGCAGCCGGTGTCCTCAAGATCCTTGAAGCAGGGCTTCGGGGCCTTGTAGGTGGTTCCGTCTTCCGCCTGGAGTTCGATTTCGACTTCGACATCCTCAAACGAGTTCTGCCACAGGTTCCATCGGTTGGCGTATGTAACCTTGCCGGCCTCGGTGATGCCGTAGTCTTCATCCCACGAGTTGCGCGAAGTCAGGAAGAAACCGTAAAGCTTCTGCTCGTCTTCGTTGTCGTAACGCTGCGGTTCGTAATTCTGGGCGACGTCGGCCTTCCGGAAGGCGGTCCGGAACTTGACGACGGCCGAGGCGCAATCGCCGTATGAAACACCGTAAATATCGCAGCTTCCGGTGCTGGCGGGCTCGCCGAACACCTTCGTGACGATGTCGATGTAATCTTCGTTGAAAGTCGGCGCGTCCGGGTTGCCGTCCTCGAATTCCTGGACGTAGTAATCAACCGGGCTCTGGTTGATCATTCGGGCCATGAACGTGAAGTCGTTGATGTTGTTGCGCGTCCAGTTGACCCGGAACCACTTGCGCTGCCACCACTGCTTGTCGTACGAGTTTTCTTCCAGGATCGGGCTCTGGTACCCGGTTCCGGAATTGTACTGACGCTGGACTTCGAAGTGGCTGGTGATGTCGAAGGCCGCGATCGGCTGGCCGACGTACATATCGACAAAGCAGCACACCTTTTCCGGGTCGTTCAGATTGTCGATCCCATCGACGCACCCGTACTGCTCGGAATCACTGGTCATGCAGGCGTCATCCCAGTATCGGTAGATCTTCTGCCGGTGGAATTCCTTCTCGGAATCCTGGATGTATTCGGTGACCGGATACACTACCAGCATGTCCTTCTGGATGTCGAAAACGACCTTCGACGTGGCGCCGAAGTTCATTTCGCCGACGAAGCTGAAGGCGCCGTTGTATCCGATGTCGATGACCTCCTGGGTCATGAACCAGACACCGGCGAAGAGCTTCTTTTCGAGTTTGTCGGCCTGTGTCCTGTCGATCGTCCCGACTTCGGTGGCGCAACCGAAGGACAAAAGCACGGCCATCAGCATTCCTGCAAGGAGCCAGCGGGCCTTCATTATGTAACCTCCAACCTGAGATCAATGGAGTGCGTACATGCACCCCAGTATGAAACCGATAACTTTTACAACCTTTCATGGACAAATAAAAGGAAAAAACAGGGGACGGGCAGGTCATCGGGAATTTTTTTTTATCGTGCTGGTTCGTATCGGATCCGGACGAATCGGAGCATGTGCCGGGCGTCGGGCAAGGTGCGGAATTGACGGGATAATTCTTGATGCTGGTGGCGAAGGAGGGATTTGAACCCCCGACACGGCGGATATGAGCCGCCTGCTCTGACCAACTGAGCTACTTCGCCAGTCAAGAAAGCGCAAAAATTCTAGGCGGAAACCATTGGTCTGTCAACGGGATTTTATTCGATTGAAGCGGGTTCGATTCCGTCCCACCAGCTTTTCGATTCGCCGATGAACCTTTCGATCTCATTGATTTCCTTGGGGACGTCAGATGTCAGGATTTTGCAGCCTGATGGGGTCACAAGCACGTCGTCCTCGATTCGAATACCAATTCCACGATACTTTTCCGGGACTTCTGGCTGATTTCTGAAGTACAGTCCCGGTTCAACCGTTATTACCATGCCAGGTTCCAGTCTGATCGAATCCCCATCGACGAAATACGGACCTACATCGTGGCAGTCCAGCCCGAGCCAGTGACCGATCCGATGCATGAACCAGGGTCGGTAAGCCTGGCTTTCAATGATTGATTCGACGGTGCCATCGAGAACCTTCATTGCAACCAGTCCGGCGCATAGAACCTCGAGTCCCGCGCGGTGAACCTCGGCATAGGTCACTCCGGGGCGGATGGCGGCTATTGCCGTCTTCTGGGCCTTCAGAACCCAGCGGTAAGCGGTCGCCTGAGGTGGCGTGAAGCGGCCGGACGCCGGGAAGGTACGCGTGATGTCGGCGGTCACCATGCCATGCTCGGCCCCGGCATCGACCAGAACCAGGTCGTCGGGACCGATAACCGCATCGTTCGCCGTGTAGTGAAGCGTTGCCGCGTTCGCCCCGGCCGCGCAGATCGTGTCAAATGCAAGTCTGTTCCCCCCCCGTCTGGCGAACTCGAACTCCACGACGGCGGCCAGTTCGTATTCCTTCATGCCCGGCCTTACCGCCCTCATTGCAGCCTTGAAGGCACTGGCCGTGATACCGGCAACTTTCTTCTGATCCTGGATGTCGCAACGATCCTTCACCAGCCGCATCCGCCATGTGATCCGGCGCGGGTCGTGAATTTCCCACGGGCCCGAAATTCCGCGCCTGGCTTCCTGTTTCAGGGTGTTCGTGACGGCGAGAATCCTGGCGTCGCACTTCTCATCGATGCCGAAGGAATAATAGAGCCTTGGCTGGTTCTGAAGAATCTCGGGAAGATGGTCGAAGAATTCGCCGACATCGTGGGCAAGATCCGCGCCGAAGGTTTTTCTGGCCCCTTTCAGGCCGGCCCGGCGGCCCGTCCAGATTTCCTGTTCCGGGTCGAACGGCCTGACGTAAAGCTGAAAGGACCGTGTGTCACCCTGCTTCGAAAGGACGGCCCACGCATCTGGCTCGGTCATTCCGGTCAGCAGGAAGAAGTCGCTCGACGCGCGGAAAGGATATTCGACATCGCCGTTCCGCAGGGCAGGGCTTCCGGACGGAATCAGGGCAACCCCGTCTTCCATCATGTCCATGAACGCTTCCCTTCGCTTCCTGAATCTGGTCTTGTCCATTGTCTTCATACCTTGTGGTGGCGCCCGAAGGGCTGCCTTTCAAATGTCCGCCTCAGTGATTCGACCCAGGGGCGGTTCGTCCAGCCAAGTTCCCGTTCGGCCCTGCCGTTGTCCCAGACCCGCGTCACGGGAACCGGAACAGGAATCGCAAGACCGGGCCACGGCCCCCCGGCGTCGCGCCAGGCGTTGAAGAAATCGCCCGAAGGCAGGTGCGGCCCGGTCAGGTTGTATGACTTTCCGGCCGTGGAGTCGGTTTGAAGCATCCTGACAGTGCCTTCCGCAACATCGCCGGCATAGACGAGGCCAACGCGAAGCATGCGGGGCACCGGGGCGAAAGGAAGCGACAGGACGCGCGCGATGGCCGGCGTGATGTTCGGATCGAAGGGGCCGAAAACGGAGCTTGGCCGGCAGCAGGAGAGGGTAAGGCCAAGTTCCGACGCCAGCTTCCATGCCAGGCGTTCCGAGACGGCCTTGGAGACCGAATAGGCGTTGAACATGCCAAGGTCGCCTTCGTCCAGCATAGGCTGATCCTCGCCGACCGGGTTGTTCCCTCCCGGTCGGTAAACCGCCACCGAAGAAACGTGAACTACCCTGCCGACACCGGCCTTTGCGACGGCGCGCATGACGTTTTCGGTTCCGACGACATTCGCATCCCGGTGTCCTTTCCAGTCGCTGTTGTTCATCCGGAACAGGGCGGCATTCGAAACCACGGCATCCGCCCCCCGAAATCCATCGGTCAGCGCCTTCCGGTCGGCAAGGTCGGCAAGCCTGAATTCAATTCCCGGCCGCTTGAATTCCGGAACCCTGTCGGGATTCCTGACCACGGCGATGACGTCGGCCCCCGCCGACAGCAGCGATTCAACGATATGCCGGCCGATGAAGCCGGTCGCACCCGTCACCGCAATCCTGCTTCCTTCAATTCTCATGTCGAACCCTGGGAATCCACCCGGTTGATAATGATTCGATTTTTTGTGCGGGGCAATCTAAAAGTGGGGCGATCCGGTCATTCGTCCAGCTTGCGGACGCGTTTAAGCTCATCCTTCAGCTTCTGGTACTGGGCATCCCAGGTCATAGTGCCTTCCTGAAGGTTCTTGATCCGCTTGCGGACTTCCTGATCGAGTTCCTCGTCGGCCGCCAGGTGTTTCTTCAGGATCGGTGTCATCACGAGCGTGAGGTCATTGTCCATTCCGAAGACTTCCTCGACATGGCGGCTGTGGATGAGCGCCTCGATGAGCTGGGCCGTGATGTATTCGATCAGGTTGTCGCCAACCCCGAAATCCCTTTCGCGGGCAACCTGCGCCTTCACCTTCGGCAGGTCGCCGTAGTCACGCTTCTGGCGGCTGATCATGTCCCTGGCCTTCTCGGTGATTTCGCGGTCGGTCCTGATGTATTCCTTCAGCACCGACTCCAGGTCAAGCTGAACCTCGGGCATTTCCTCGGGAAGAACCTCGATGTTTTCCGACTTGACCAGTTCATCGACAAGGTCGGATGCCAGCGGGGTGACTTTTCCGCTCATCAGCTTCATTGGTACCTCCAGTATGGCCCCGGGATTGCGCCGGGGGCGCTATCCGGAAACGGGTACAAAAAACGTGCGGGAAAGTAACATAGTAAACCCGGTTTTTCAATCGCGAATGAGTGTCGGGAACAACTTCGGGTGTATAATCCGCCCGACTCAGTACGGAGGCTTCAGCATGAGCCTTGAACAGAAGCTTGACGATGCGATTAAGGATGCGATGAGGGCCAGGAATCAGCCGGAACTGGCCTGCCTGAGGATGGTCAAGAGCCTGGTGGCCGAGAAGCGGACTGCGCCGGGATTCACCGGGGGCGTCACCGATGAACTGGTGCTTGGCGTGATGTCGTCATATTCAAAGAAGCTGGCCAAGACGATCGAGGAAGTCGAGAAAGCCGGGCATGGCGACAATCCGATACTCCAGTCCTACCGTTTCGAAATCGAACTTCTTAAAGGCTGGCTGCCCGAGAAGATGGATGAGGCCGCCACAAGGCAGCTTGTGCGTGGAATCATTTCCGAGGCCGGTCTTGTCGGTCCAGGCGCCGTGGGAAGGCTGACCGGACTGGTGATGAAGTCCCACCGGGATGCCGTCGATCCCGCCCTTGTCCGCAAGGTGGCCGAAGAGGAACTGGTCGGTTGACCATGGCCGCCAGGCACCTTCGTCAGAAGAAGGCCGCCTGGACCCACGGGATCGTTTCGATCGGAAGCGGGGACAGATCCTGTGGTTCCGTTCCCGCTATGTGCGGCATAACAATGCCTTCATCCCTGCTCAGCAGACCTGTCTGCGGGTCAATTTCGGCGAACACGATTCCAGGCGGCGGCGGATCAAGGTCATCAACCGGCTGACGTCCCCCGGCGGCGTGCTCCATGAAGTCAATCCACATTGGAAGAGCTGACCTGGCCGCCACGACGCCGCTTTCGAAACGGTTCCTTCCCAGGAAGCGGTTCTGGTTGTCCTGGCCCATCCAGGCGACGGTCGTAAGCTCGTGGGTCCATCCGGCAAACCAGACATCAAATGAAAGAGTCCCGGTCTTGCCGAAAACGGATCGCTGAAGTTGTCTGGCCGCGCGTCCGGTGCCCTCGCGGGCGACGTTTCGCAGATTGGCCGCCGTAATGAATGCGGCCTCGGTCGTGATTACGCGCCGACGCGCCTCGGTCGCAGCTTCCAACTCGATCCCGATCGAATCGATTATCGATGTCAATGGATCCCTGGAACTTCTGTGATCGCTGATTATCCGGCCATCATCGTTTCCGATGGTTTTCACCAGGGTCGGCTCGACGCCCAGGCCGCCGGAGGCGAACACGCCGTAGGCCTTCATCATGTGGGCAGGCTTCTGTTCAATACCCAGGGCTTCGGACGGATAACCCTTGAATGCGTCAACCAGGCCCAACCGAGTTGCCCACTCGTTCATTCCATCGACCGAGTCCGAATCCAGAACCAGTCTGTATGCCCGAAGCGATATCCGGTTTTCCGAGCGCGTCAGTCCCAGGAACAGGGTCATATCCTCGGACGCCTTTGTGCCCGTCGGATTCCAACTGCCATCCTTGAACGGCGCTCCGGACAGAACCGTCGAAGGCGGAATCCCGATGTCATATGCCCTGCTGTAGTAGACCGGCTTGACAACGCTGCCGGTCTGCCTGGTCGCATACACGCGGTTGTACTGGGAATCATCGAAATCCCAGCCGCCCGTCATTGCCTTGATGTATCCCGTCCTCTGATCCATCGCGACCAGGGCGGCCTGAACCGCCGGGAACTGGATCAGCCTGTACATGCCGGGAAGCGGGCCTGCCTTCGGGTCGATTGCCGGCATGACCAGCACGACGTCGCCCCTTTGCAATGCTTCCGTCGCGTCCTTCAGGTTTCCGTCGAGCGACAGGGAACCCTTCTTGTCCGTAAGCCTTTCCCCATCGAACTCAGTGTAGGGGACCGCCCACTTCATCTGTTCCAGCGGGATTTCCCCACCGATATCGACGGTCAGCGACACGCTCGCCGAAGTCCGGGAGACGTCGGTCACCAGAGCCAGAAGCGGGTTTGCGCCAGACGCACCGACGTATGCGGCATGTCCCTGGATCCACTCCCTGTTGCGCTTAAGGAATTGTTCATGTGTCGATGGTTCAAGCCGGGCGACCGGTCCGCGCCAACCCTGGCGCATCGACAGCTTCATCGCGGCCTCGAACGCGGCCAGATCCGCCTGGAATTGAAGACCGGCGTCAATCGTCGTCTCGGCATGAAGATTATTGCCGCCGACGAGAACATTGGCGTCGGATGTCCTGATCATGGGCTTCAGTATTCCAAGGGCATCCATCGCCACGAACGGGAAGCGGTCGCCCAGGTTATCCCGGGGCTGGCTCGACGTCATCGGTTCCTCGATTGCGGCGGCAGCCTGATCCGATGTCAGCGCGCCGGCCATCTGCATCCGGTTCAGAACGCGATCCCGGCGGTGCTTCAACTCGTCTGGCGATCTCCATGGCGTGACCGACGACGGCGACTGTGGAAGGGCCGCAATGGTCGCGGCCTGGGATGCGGTAAGCTCCATGGCCGGTCTGCCGAAGTACATCCGCGAGGCCGCCTCGACGCCGTAACATCCCTCGCCAAGGTAAATGACGTTCAGGTAAAGCGCCAGAATCTGATCCTTGGTATAGATGTCTTCCAGGCGTCTGGCCAGGATGCCTTCCCGAGCCTTGCGCTTGAAGCTGCGTTCATTCGACAGCAGAAGCGATCTTGCAAGCTGCTGGGTGATTGTGCTGGCCCCCTCCTTCACCTTGCCGGCCCGGAGATTGGACACCAGCGCGCGCATGATGCCGCGAAGGTCGGTTCCGGAATGTTCAAAGAAGCGTTCGTCCTCGGACGCAATCACTGCCTTCACCAGGATGTCAGGAATCCTGTCCATTGAAACCAGGTATCGCCTCTGGGTGAACGATTCACCCAGAAGCATTCCGGCGTCAGCGGTTATCGAACTGACGGAGCCGAGCCGGATGGCATCGAAGGGCGGTATCTCCGGAAGGTCGCGCGACAAAAAGACGTAAAGTCCGGCGCCGCCCATGCCTGCAAGCAGGGTTCCGGAAACAAGACCCCAGAAGAGAAAGCGCAGGATTACGAGGATGGGATGGGAAGAACGGGCATTCCTGACAATCAGCTTCATTGGTCATCCGGCACCGCGACAGGCGGATTGTACCCGACTTTTTTCCGTTTGGGGCAGATGCTGGTGCGAACGGTTGTCCCGGGACTGGTTGCAGGCTGGTGGAAATGAAAAGGGGGCGCCGAAGCGCCCCCTTTTACGAGTCACTCAGTAACCGGAACTATTCGGCCGGAACGTAACCAGCGACGTTCGATTCGGCCAGCGTGAACTGCAGGCACAGGGAAGCGGCATCGCCGGGGTTCTCCGCGTCCTTGTTGATGTAGGTGCCGTCGCCGACCTGGTGCAGGTCGAACAGCATCGCCATCGCGGAACGGGCAACGCCCAGGTACGAGCAGATGTCTTCCACGGAAGCCGGGACCGGATCCTTGTCGCATTCAGCGTCGAGCATGTCGATGATGGAGGTCAGTTCTTCCTTGGTGACAACGCCGGACAGGACGCCGTTGGCGGCCGCGACACCGGTTTCGCCGGCGGTCAGGTCGCCCTTGATCTGGGCATCGATCAGGTGAACCGTGATGAGAAGGTTCTCATCAAGCGGAACGGAGATCGTGAAGTTTCCGGGACCGGCCATAAGGGCACCGGCGGTGATGCTGGCATCGGCAAACTTGATCATGGGGGTGCAGGTTTCTTCAAGGTAGGAAGCCGGGTCAACATACATGTCGCCAGCCAGCGTGCCTTCGACAACCGGTTCGCCCATCAGGCCCTTCAGGGTGAAGGACGCGGTGTTCGCGAAATCGGTGACGCTGTCGAATTCGAACACGATCGCCAGGGAGCCGTCGGCCATCATGTCGTTGAGCGGGCCGTTGACCTGGCCGGCAAGACCGGTCAGACCGCAGTCGCCAACGCCGTCGTTGGTGTAGTCGAAGCAGGGTTCCTTTTCGGTCGCGTTCGCCGGGACGTGCAGGGAGTTCACAACGCCGGTCTCGCCCCAGGTCGCGGGCAGGTCGTCCGGGTAGTTGCATTCCGCTTCGCAGGCGCCGGTCAGTTCCACGCAGACGAATCCGTCGTCGCAGGTGCCGCAGGTGCCTTCGCAGCCGTCGTCGCCACATTCCTTGCCGTCGCACTTCGGTTCGCAGACCGCCGGTTCACAGGTGCCGGCGTTGCAGGTGAAGTTTTCGTCGCAGGCGCAGAGGTTTCCGCAGCCGTCATCGACGCAGGTGTTCGGAGCGCACACGGGGGTGCAGACTTCTTCCGGAACATCTTCCGGCGGAACGTTGTTGTCGGTGCCACCTTCATCCGGGCGGTTGGTGTCCGGCGTGTTGGTGTCTTCCGGGTAATTAACGTCCTGTTCGGTGGTGTCCGGGTTCCCTTCGTCGGTTCCTTCGTTGTTATCACCGCCACAGGCGACAAGGCCGGTGAGGGCGACAGCGAGAACCATCACTCCAAAAAGCTTCGCGAATTCCTTCATTCCTGATTTCCTCCAATGGAATAAAAAACAACCCTACTGGCCATTAAAGCCACCGGGAGTTTATTTGAATTTTCGTTCGAATGCAAGCAATTTGGTTGGGGGCGCGCGAAACATTCTGAATGGCGTCGGGGCATTGGCGGCTTGCGCTCATTGGACTCGGGCCGGACGGAAGCGTCGTCGCGAGCGTCGTCGGAAGTGCCGCCGGCTGTCGCGAAAGTTTGCTAGAATATGTCGTCTTGTGTTCCGGTGCTTCGATGGGGCTTCGCAATACCCTGTTTCGGCTGGTACCTGCGGCGGTCCTGATGGCCGTCGGGCTGGTTTCCTGCGCCGGGGATGACGGGTGGCCCGATTCCGGCCCGGATTCCACCCCAGGTTTTGACGTGCCCGGCGAATTTGTTTCGGATCTTGACCAGCCGGATTTGATTGATTCCGATCAATTTCCGGCGGAATTGCCAGGCCAGGACGGCAGCGTCCCTGATTCCATCGCCGCCGATTCCGACGCCCCCGATTCCGGCCCGACGTATCCGCTTGCCGTCGATTCGATGGATCCCCGGCAGGGCGACCCGGCGACATCTACTATGGTGACGCTCACCGGAAGCGGGTTTTCGGCGGTTGTCGATGTGTGGTTCGGCCAGGCGCGCAGTCCGTCCGTCTTCGCGATTTCCGATGGCATCCTGAATTGCGTGGCTCCGCCCGCCCGGTCGGGGAGCGTTCAGGTGATTGTCGAGGATTCGTTCGGCCGTCGGGCGTCGGCCCCCGGTGAGTTCGTCTATTCCGGCGTCCTGGCGGTCGATGCGGTCAGCCCGGCGTCCGGCCCTTCGGTTGGCGGATCCCCTGTGGTGGTTCGCGGTGCGGGATTTTCCAATCTTCGTGAACTCTATTTCGGGGATCGCCCGGCGATAGCGTTTTCTGTCGCGTCTGACGACGAGGTGCTTGCCGTCACGCCCCCGGGACGGGTCGGTCCGTCATCGGTAAGGGCCGTCGGCGAAGAAGGCGATGTCAGGGCCGATGGCATCTGGGCTTTCGATCCGGTCGATGTCGGGCCGACCATGCCGGATGTCGCGATTCTTTCCGTTTCTCCGGCGATCGGCCCGGTGTCCGGCGGCCAGAAGATTGTCATTGCCGGAAGCGGATTTTTCGAGGGCCTTGACGTTTACGTGGGGCCGCTGCCATGTACCGACGTCCATTACATATCGGATGAACTTATCGAGGCGGTCACCCCGCCGGGAACTCCCGGTGCGGCCGATGTAACCCTTTCGTTCCGATACATGTCTGTCGTCAGCCGCGGCGCCTATTTCTTCCGCGGTTTCGATGGCGGGACGGCCGGGATCTTCGCCGTCGAACCGCCCGACGCGTCCTGGGCCGGCGGTTCGCTCGTATCGGTTCGCGGCTTCGGCCTCTCCGGGATCGACACGGTCTGGTTCGGTTCCAATGCCGGCACCATACATCGGCGCGTTTCCGACTTCGAAATCATTGTCCGGACCCCCAGGGTTTCAGCCGCCGGCAGGGTCTTTGTCATGGGGCTTGGAAAGACCGGCGCGATGCTGCCGGACGGCTTCCGGTTCTATGATCCTTATTTATATGGCGGCGGGTCGAGGGGGCGTCGCATTTCGGGCGACGTACAGGTTACCGTCTATGACGGGTCAACCGGCGCCAGGCTTTCCGGCGCATACGTGATAATCGGCGCCGATCTGCATACGCGACTTCAGGGCCGAACCGATGATCGCGGCCAGATAACGCTTTCCTCCGAGGAACTTGCGGGTGCGGTTGACGTATCGGCCACGGCCACGACCTACACCGCCTTCACGTACGCCGGGGTGCGCGGTCGCGATGTAACCTTCGCGCTTTATGCTACCCCGCCGCCCGAAACGCCGACGGAGCCGCAGCCCCAGGAACCTTCGCCAACGTGTACGGTATCCGGTCGGGTGCGCGATTTCGGGAAGTATTTCATTAAGCCCCAGTGGCTTGACGGAACCGCCTGGGTCGAGTGCTTCACATCGACGTCGTCCATGTACTCCTCGATGAGCACGCTTCCCGAGTCCAACCGACCGCGCGAGGACGGTCGCTTTTCGATCCCGGCCCGAAGCGGCGAGTTCGCGGTCATATGTCGGCTGATGGCCCTGGAAACCGGCATGCAGCAGGCATATCCCTTGCGGATGGGCGTCAGCAGGCACGTCCGGTGTACCGACGGCAGCGTTCCGGATGTCGAGCTTTCTCTTGATATCATTACCGAATCCGTCGCCAGGTTCGGGATTGTCGACGCCCCCGCCCATCACCTGGGAACATGGGAGCCGCGCTTTTCCGGTGGATGGCACCTTGGTTCCGACGGCTATCTTCCGCTTCCGTACAGGGGGAGCTTCGACGGCGGAACGGTGACGTTTGAACGTCAGCCGGACAAGCTTGACGGCGAAGGGATTTCCGATCTGGCGGGCACTGGATACGACCTGTACGCCACCATTTCGTCCAAGGACAACACCGGCATGCCGTATTCCGTGGTTCAGGTAACCGGCCTGATGCCTTCTTCGGACGGTATCCTGCTGATCGGTTCGCCTGAGGATTTACGGAGGGTCGATACGTCGATCGGGCGTTCTTTCACGACATTCGAGCGCTTTTCCGACGGATCCGCGCTCGCGGTTGATGATTCGGGGCGAACCTGGGTATTTGACGGCAGCGGCTTCACCGCGGGGCGGCACGTGTTCAGCTTCAAGGTCAACGACATCGCCGGCGAGTCTCCCGACGACTTCACGGCAGTCGGGACGCGTGGCCGGATCGTTCATGTCTCGGAGGGCGTGGCCGAGGTGGTTCAGACCCAGTTCGTCTGGGATTTCTCCTCGATTGACGGCCCCCCGGGCGGACCGTTCAGCATCGTCGCGGGAAACTACCTGCTGCGCCTTGAAAACGGCATAGTCACGATTGAAAACGTTCCCGCGGGGGCCGTCATGTCAACTGTTCGCCGCTTCGAGGACGGCACCATCTTTGCGGCCGGTCCGGACGGCCTGATCGTCACCGGCACCAGCCAGTCACCCCTCGCCGCGGTCAGGCCGGTTGCTGAAGACCTGTACGCCGTGGCCGGGGAATCCCCCCTTCGCGTTTGGATGGCTGGGGAAAACGGACGCGTGATCCTCATCAGGGACGGCGACGTTACCGTTTTCAAGACGCCGGGGAGCGAGGCCTTGAGGGGCATACTTGAACTGGGTGAGTGCAACGTACTTTTCTTCGGCGATTCAGGAGCCCTGTATCAGTATGACTGCTTCCGGTTCAACGACATTTCGGACAGGACATCCATGCCGTACGCGATTTCCAGGGGCGTCGTTCTTGATGCGGCGGCAGGACTGGTCGCCATGGTTTCGCCACCGGTCAACATGCTGCCCGGCTTTGCGGGTTTCCCCGAAGTATCGATGCCCGTCGACGGCATGGCCTGGAACGGCCGCGACATTGAGTGGGCGTCCGGCCGAGACTGGGGCGCCACACACTGCCAGGGGCTGATTTCGGGTGTCGTCGGGTCGGCGGCCTGGCAGTTCGTGGCCGACGGAAGCCTGTCATCGATCCAGCTCCCCGATTTTTCCAGGGCGATTGGCTACGCGCCCCTGGGACCGGGTCCGAAGAGGATGAACCTGACGTGTTCGCGGACGCCGAGGTTCGACATCGGCAATTTCGACTATCGCGCGCTTTCCACCACGATTCGTGAAACCTATTCGGTCGATATGGCATCTTTTTATTGACGGGCCTTTCCCCGACTCATCCAACCGGCATCTCCGTGCTACAATCGTTCCGGTTCTCTTTGCAGCGGGGCGCGGATGAACAGATTTGGCGGAATCCTTCCTTTTATGGTCATGGCTTTCGTTACGCTGGGGACGGTAACCGACGCGTTTTCCGCACCTTCCCGAAAGGCCGGGCGAAAGCCGCGAATCACGGTCGAGTCCGCTGTCGAGTCGCTGGCCGTGGGGCTTGGTGCCGAATACGACGAGGCCCAGGCCTTCCTTCAATCCGGCAACGATGGCCTTGCCGCCAGAAAGGGGCCGGTGGCCGCCGTCCTGAGGAAGTACCCGAAGGACGCCGATGTTGCCCGGCGCATGCTGGACATGCTTTCGGGTTTCGGAACCGATGGCTGCTCGTTCGCCGCATCGTTGGTGTCTGCCGGGTTGCCGGCCTTTGTCGCCGAGATCCTGGATCGCTACCCGGCGGCCCTCCGCTGCAATCAGCTTGACAAGGCCGTCTCCTCCATCGCGGGCTGGGCGCCGGATCCTTCGCAATCGCGCGAGGCCGAGCTTTTCGTGCTTGATGTGATCTCCGCCTTCAAGCTTTCGATGAACGCCACCGGCGCCATGGCTGCATGTGCGTGGCTGAGTTCCGGCCCGGCAAGCGTCCGGGTCGCCGCCGCGGATCTTATTGCGGCCGTCAAGCCGTCGAAGGGCCTGGATTGTCTCTCCCTGGCGTTCGACTCGGAAAAGAACGGTGAGAACAGGGAGCTTGCCGGCGAGTACCTGGAGGCAATCGCCAGGTTTGGCGGGGAAGCTTCATTCCCGCACCTGTTGAACGCCTTCAACAACGTCAACCACTTTGAAAAGGCGTGCGCCGCCGTGGTAAGGGCGGGCGACACCGGCATCAAGACCCTGGTTCGTGCGGTCAGAAGCACGTCGGGTCGGGATCCTCTTCTGAAGGAATGCTTCTCCAGGCACGCCGCGGTCTCCAGACCATACGTCCTTGCGCTGCTCGGGGACAGATCCCGTGACATGCGCCGCTTCGCCCTGGACTTCTTCACGGCCAACCATTTCCCCGAGGCACTTGAACGTTTCAAGGCCGGTTTCAGGATATCGGATTCAACCGTTGTTCCCGATATCCCGCGCCACGATCTGTTCGAGGCGATTGCGTCGTATCCGGTCGAAGAGATCAGCGACATGGTCGAACTGGCCCTGGCGGACAATGACGACCAGATCCGCGACAGGGCCCTGGAACTGATCCAGAAGCGCAAGTCGCTGGCGTTCGCCCCCGCGCTGCGTACGGTTGCGGAATTCGATCCAAACAGGGTCAGCAGGATCCACGCCCTGAAAATCATAATGATGCTGCTTGATTCCACCGCGGAACCCCTGGTTCGGAAGCTCGCCGAGTACGAGGAGACCACCGTTGCCACCGAAGCGGCGCGTGTTCTTGGCTTCATCGGTTCCCAGGAGTCCATCGAGGTGCTGCGCAAGCTTGCCAGGACCCACAAGGGAACCGAGAGGGGGCTGGCTGCCCTGCAGGCCCTGGCATTCCTGGGGATAACCCGCGACCCCATGAACGCGATGTATGTCGGCCCCGTTGAACCGAAGGCGAAAAAGGTTGACGGCACCGTTGCCTGCGGGCGATTCGAGGCTTCGAGGGTCGGTTCAAGGGGGCCCCTTGTAATCGCGCTTCCCGGCGGGCCTGGAATGGATTCCGCCTGGGCCGGGGGATGGATCGAGGAACTTGGCAGGAAGGCAACCGTTGCCCGGGTCGAGCCGGTCAATCGGGAGAGCACGACCGATGCCGTGCTGTCGGCCCAGGAACTGGACTGCCTGGTGGAGTCCATGGGCCAGGAAAAGGCGGTGCTTGTCGGTGAAGGGCTGGGGGGAACCTCGGCGATGTGGCTGGCATTTCAGGCACCGGCCCGTGTAGCCGGCCTGGTCACCATATCGGCGCCGTTGCCAGGTGCGGTGAACGCGATGGATGCGGTGCTGATTCGCAACCTGCCGCAGCCGTTCGATGCGATTGCCCGCGAACTGGTCGAACAGTCGGCGGAGTTCCGCCCGGCAGCCGTCAATTATTACCTCTTGAAGGCGTTTTCCCCGGCCCTGGCCGGCGGCATGTCCAAGGCGGCGCGTGCGATGCACCTGCGCTGGGATTCGGAAAGGCAGGCTGCCGCCAGGGCGGAACTGTCCCGTTCCGAGGTACGCTTCAATGCGATGGAAGTCGATCGACCGGCACTGTGGATTCTGCCGGCCGAAATGATGCTTCCGGAGGAATTGGAGTCTTACAGGTCGCTTGCAGCGGAACGTCCCGACAAATACAGGGTTTTTGCGATTGACGGCGATTGCGGGACGTCCCCGGGGATATCCTGTTCCGGTGTGCTTGTTAAACAGCTTCGCAGGTTCATCGCGGATCTGTGAACGGTTCGCGCGCCGGCGAATAGAAAACATAAGGCTGGATTGTGAATATGACGGGTGATTTGAATGGTGCCGGGCAGCAGGTTACCGAAGCTGCCCTTGCCGCCGCATCTTCCACGGCGGCCAGGATTTCGGCCTGTGTCGGCAGCGTGTTCCTGGGAAAACCGGACGTTTTGCGGCAGTCCATAATCGCCCTTGTCGCCGGTGGCCACGTGCTCCTGGAAGACGTGCCGGGCGCCGGGAAGACCGTTCTTGCACGGACGCTGGCGGCATCCATCGGCGGTCGCTTTTCAAGGGTACAGTTCACGTCCGACCTTCTGCCGTCCGACATTACCGGCGTCAGCGTCTATTCGTCCAGGGATGAAAGTTTCGTCTTTCACCAGGGGCCGGTCTTTGCCAACGTGCTGCTTGCCGACGAAATAAACCGCGCAAGTCCAAGAACCCAGAGCGCGCTGCTGGAAGCAATGAGCGAAAGGGAAGTCACCGTCGATTCGAAAACCAGGGAACTTCCCAGGCCGTTTTTCGTGATAGCGACACAGAATCCCCACGAGCATTCTGGCACTTACCCGTTGCCGGAGTCCCAGCTTGATCGATTCCTGATGAGGCTCTCGATCGGTTATCCCGATCGCGAGTCGGAGCGGCGCATCGCGATGGTCCAGGGCTTTTCGGGAAATCTTGGCATCGAATCGGTGGTTTCGCCGGACGAGGTCGCCGCCGCGCAGCAGGTGGCGCGAATAATCCCGTTTCCGGGATTCCTGATGGACTACCTGCTCGAGCTTGTGTCCAGAACCAGGTCTTCCGATCTTCTTGAACTTGGAATTTCCACCAGGGGTGTCGTCAGCCTGGCTTCCGCGGCCAGGGCTTCCGCCGTGGTCGGCGGTCGCGGATTCTGCGTCGCGGACGACGTCAAATCCCTTTTTGTGCCGGTCTGTTCGCACAGGGTGGTGGTTCGCGGCCATCGCGCGGGCGGTGTTTCGACCGGCACCGAGGCCGCGGCCATTCTTTCCGACATACTGCTTTCCACCCCGGTCCCGGGCGACTAGGCTGGCGGATACGGTGACCGCATGGGGCGATTGAAGGGATTCCTGTGGCGCTCCGACTTCTTCCCCCGGAAACTCTCGTTTTCGCGGGAGGGGAAGGTCGTCGTCCTGATTTCGATCGGCCTTGGTTTCGCCGCGGTCAATACCGGAAACAACCTGCTCTACATGGTTTTCGGGTTGTCGCTGGCGTTAATCCTGATCAGCGGCTTCCTGTCGGAGTACAACATCCGTTCGATAGTTCCCGGCAGGATGGGTCGTCTTCGCGCCTCGGCGGGAAGGCCGGCGTCATTCATGCTTGGCGCGACGAACCTTAACAAGCGCATGTCCTCGTTCGGGATCGAGGTGTGGCCGCTGGTCGATGGCGACGGCGTCCAGGTCGAACCGGCCAGGTTCCTGGAGATGCCGCCCGGAACGGCCGCCGATGCGCCAGGGGCGATAACATTTTCCCGTCGCGGCCGGTACGGAATGCACGGCGTGGTCGTTTCAACAAGCTTTCCGTTCTCCTTCTTCAGGAAGTCCGCGGTCACCGCATGCTCGGATACCGTGGTCGTGCATCCGGTGGTCCATCCCATCAGGGAAATCGATCTGCCAGCGGCCGCCGAGGGCGAGGATGAGAGTCTTCCCAGGGCCGGGCGCGGATTCGAGTTTTTCGGTGTCAGGGACTTCCGCGTGGGCGACAATCCGCGAAACATCAGTCATCGCCTGTCGGCCGGGCGCACCCAGTTGATAGTCCGTGAATTCGAGCAGACGGGGAACAAGGAAGTGATGGTGGCCCTGGTCAATGTTGATCCGGGTGGACCGGATGGGCTTGAAAGGGCCGAGACCGCGGTCGAGATTGCGGCGTCGGTGGCGGCACACCTGCTGGGAAAGGGGCGGGTGGTCGGACTGGTCTCATCCTTCGACGCGGTATCCCCGGGAAGCGGGCCGGCCCAGGTCGAGCGGATCCTGGATTACCTGGCGACGGTTCCGATCCTTGAACTGAACTCGCCGGGGGAAGAGATGCACGTTCGCCGGATGCTGGCATCCCTGAATCCCGGCGGTGTCGTATGGGTTCGCCCGTGATGGAGGTTTTCGGTGCGGTTTGACATCCTCCACAGGCTTGTTACCGCAGCGGTCGTCTGGGTCGGCTTCGGCGCGCTGTTCCTTTCGGGCGAGTTCGGGCTTTCCGTCGTTCTGCCGGCGCTTGCCTTTCCGGTCGCCGGGATATTTTCCTGGCGCCTCGCCGGGCGTCGCCATTCGGGCAGGCTCGCCGGGCTACTGGCCGTTCTCGGTGGCGTCGGTGCCGGCTGGATGGCCTTTTCGACAACCGACTATCTTCTCTGGGCGATAACGTTCGCCGTCTTTCTTGCCTGCCTGAAGTCCCTGTACCTGCGGATGGCCGTGGATTTCATGCACATGTACGCGCTTTCGTTCCTTACTGTCATGGCCGCCGCCGTCGTCAATCCGGGCCTTTCCTTCGGCATCGTGATGCTGCCATACACGGTGCTTCTGGTGTTCGGACTGATGTTGAACAGCCTGCGCCAGAACATGGAGCGTTCGATACTTGATCGCGGCCGCCCAGACAGCGCAGCGGATGCCGCCGCCTTCATGGGCAGGCGCGGGATCATCCGGCGCAGGTTCGTGCTGGTGACCGTGGGAATCACGCTGGCGGTCTTTTTTTCGAACGTCCTGTTCTTCCTGCTGTTCCCAAGGATGGGACTTGGCTTTTTCGCCAGGCAGCAGCGTCAGTGCGTTGCCATGACAGGCTTTTCCGAGGAAGTCACCCTTGGCGATTTCGGAAATATCATCAGCGACCTCGACGTGGTGATGAGGGTTGTCCCGAATGGCGGTCCCGAGGCCGGAATGCTGCGGCTGCCGTTGCGGATGAAGGGCCAGAGTCTTGACAGTTACGACGGCCGGACCTGGAGGAAGACGACTCCGCGAAGGTATCAGCTCGACACCGGCGAAGGCGGCCTGCTTCGTCCAAGGCGTTCCCGCGACGAGGCTCCGCCCGGGCCTTCCTTCGAGCGCGACGTATATCTTGAACCGATGCCCGGCACGGTGCGCGTGCTTTTCGGGGAGCCGATGATTACGGGGTTCAGGCCGCCGATGGGCATGCTTGACGCCATGCGCACCGACAAGTTGCGCTTTTTCGCGGATCCCGCGGGCGACGTCACGATGACCGGTCCTGAGTCAACCGCCCTCGTATATACCGTGGAATCATCCCCGCCACCGTCGGATCCGGCCCTTCTTCGTGTCGCCGGCGATTCCTGGCCGCAGCGAATCAAGGATCTTTATCTGCCGGTTCCGCCCCAGGATCCCGGCGTCTCGGCCCTGGCCCGCAGGATTGCCGCGGGTCGGGACAACGCGTTCGACATTGCGGTCGCGATGGAGAACGAGTTGAGGAACGGGTGGGCATATTCCCTGGATTCGGTTCACGGGAATACCGATCCGGTGGCCGATTTCCTTCTTCGGAACAAGACCGGTCATTGCGAGTATTTTGCGTCCTCGATGGTCATCATGCTCCGTGTCCTTGGAATTCCGGCCAGGATAGTCAACGGATTCTACGGTGGGGAGCGCAACGAATTCGGCAACTACGTGGCGCTTCGCAAGTCGGACGCCCACTCGTGGGTGGAAGTCTATTTCCCGGGATCGGGCTGGGCCGTTTTTGACCCGACACCCCCAGGTGCGCTCGACCTTCGCAAGGGCGGCGGGCTGCTTGCCGAGATCAGGGCGGCGATCGATGCAGTCAAGCTGACCTGGTACCAGTGGGTCATCGAATACGACCTGGAAAAGCAGTTCGAGATGGTTGCCAGGCTGCTTAAAGTCAAGAAGGACAAGGGGTTCGGCGACAATATCAACCGTCGGGACATCCGTCGCATCGCCCGGGAGATCCGGAACCTGCCATGGGGAACGATTTTCGGGATCCCGGTTCTTCTGTTCGGCCTGTTTGTCGGTGTCAGGGCCCTTGCGCCGCGCGTGTTGAAAGGACGGGGGCTGCCATCCGCGGTGCCGGCCGTAATCCATTACCGCAGGGCAAGGCGCATGTTGCATCGCCGCGGTCTCGTCCGGGCCGGATCCGAGACGCAGATCGAGTTCGCCGCAAGGGCAGGGGTGGAGTTCCCGTCGGTGGCGGCGGATCTGGAACTGATCGCCTGGCAGTACTGCGCCGTTCTGGCCGGTCGGCAGCCTTCGGTCCCGCCCGGGGAACTGGACGCCGCCCTTGAACGTATCCGCCGTGCCCTGGCGTCTTGACGGGGAGCGTTGCCACGGATACCCTTGGCCGCCATGATGGACGATACATCCACAGAACTGTCGATGAACCCGGGCCGGGCGGCGGAATCCGCGGTTTCCGGGCAGTGCCGGCCGGACGATGGATTGGCGGAAAAGTCGCCGCGGGTGATGGTCGTGACCTACGGCTGTCAGATGAACGTGTTCGATTCCCGTCGGATGATCCAGGTTCTTGGCCATGCCGGATATGTGGAAACAGACGATCCCGCGGCCGCCGATGTCATCATTTTCAATACGTGCAGCGTCAGGGACAGGCCGGAAAAGAAGGTTCTTGGCAGCCTTTCACGGCTTCTGCCGTTAAAGGAGATCAAGCCGGTCCTGTTCGGGGTCGCCGGGTGCGTCGCCCAGCAGCACGGGCAGGCGCTCCTGGACAGGGTGCCATACCTGGACTTCGTCATCGGGCCCGACAATATCGCGGATCTTCCAGATGTCGTCACCCGCGCCGCTTCCGGCAGAAGGACGTCTTCCGCCACATGGATGGATCCGCGATCCTACGACTTCATTCCGCTTGATGCCGACGTTGAGGCCGGCCCGGTGGCTTTCCTTACGATTATCAAGGGCTGCGACAACTTCTGTTCATACTGCATGGTGCCTTACGTTCGTGGTCGCGAGGTCAGCAAGCCGGCCGGACTGGTCCTGGACGAAGTCGGGAGCCTGGTCAAGGCCGGAATATCCGAGGTGACGCTGCTCGGGCAGAACGTGAATTCATGGGGGCGGGGCCTTGAAGGAAATCCGACCTTCCCCGATCTCCTTGAAGCCGTTTCCGCCGTGCCGGGACTGAAAAGGCTTCGTTTTGTGACTTCACATCCCGCGGACGCGTCCGATCGCCTGCTCGACCTGTTCGGGCGGCTGCCGAACCTGGCCGAGTACCTGCACCTGCCGATGCAGTCCGGATCCGACGACGTGCTTGCGCGGATGGGGCGTCGATACACGTTCGCCGAGTACTTCAATCGAATCGAGAGGGTTCGCGCGGCCTGTCCCGATGTCGCGCTTTCAACCGACATCATCGTCGGTTTTCCCGGTGAGACCGCCGCGGATTTTGAATCGACGATGGACGCCGTCAGGAGATGCCAGTTCGATTTGATGTTTTCGTTCAAGTATTCGCCAAGACCGGGAACCGCGGCGGCTTCGTGGAAGGATGATGTGCCGGAGGCCGAAAAGGCCGCGCGGCTGGCGGCGCTTCAGGCCATGCAGGACGGGATCACGAAATCAAGGATGCAGCGTTTCCTTGGTCGCGTCGAGGAGGTCCTGGTCGAGGGACCGAGCAGGGATTCAAGGAAGGACGGGGCCCTTCAGATAATGGGCCGCACAAGGACGAATTACATAGTAAACTTCACCGTTCCCGGCGGGCGGGTTCCCAGCCCCGGAGAACTGGTTGACGTAAGGATCGAAAGAATCCTGGCGCACTGCCTGAAGGGTGTCGTGCCGGGCTGAACAGGGGGAATCAGATGTTTTTCAAGGCCAAGGATCTGATGACCGTCGGCAATATCGGCGGTGGCGTTGCCGCGATCATTGTGGCGATGAACGGGATGTCGAAGGCCACGACACCCGAGGAAGGCAAGATCTGGCTGTTCTGGTCGGCGATGTGCATCCTGTTTGCGTGGGTGTTCGACGCCTTCGACGGCAAGGTTGCCAGGTGGCTGGGTCAGATGAACAGGTTCGGTTCGGAGTTCGACAACGTCGCCGACCTTGTCGCGTATTCCGTTGCCCCGTCCTTCGTGGTCTATTTTGCGTATGCCAAGGTTCTGATGCTTCCCGGCCTGGCATCCTATCCACTTGCCCAGCAGGTAATCGCCGTCGTGCTTGGCGCCATTCCGGTCACTTCCGGCTGCATCAGGTTCGCCAGGTTCAATACCGTCAGGATGGACGTTCCCGGGTTCTTCATCGGATTCCCGCGCCCCGCCTCGGCCCTGCTGATCGTGGCCTTGCTGAACTCTCACCTGATGGAAGTTTCCCTTACGATGCGCTGGGTCGGGGTCGCGATGGTCGTATTCCTTGGCATCATGAACCTTACACTGATGCCGTTCATCAGCCATCACGGAAAGGAATTCTCATCGCACCTGAAATTCGTGCTGCACTGCGTCTGGATGACGGTCGCCTTCAGTTTCCTGGCCGGCATACTGGTTCCGCTGGTTTCGCGCCTGGTCGGCCACCCGGTCAAGCCGCTGCTGCCCACGAACCTTGTGCTTGACTGGGTCGTCATCTGGCTGTCGTTCTATGTTTCGGTCGCATGGACCGAAATCCCGGCCGAAACGCTTCGCCGCGTGCGCATCGTCACCGCCGCCTACAACAGGGATTCCGAACACGCTCCGAGCCACTAGTCCCATTCCTTTCAAATTCGAATCGGAATAATCGACGGCGAAGCTGGCAGGTCACATCTTCCGGAAAACACCGGTGACGACGCCAAGAATCTCGAAGTGGTCGTCCGGCCTGACCACGATGGGCTTGAAGTCGGGGTTGGACGGCATCAGCGCGATGCCTGCCGACGTGCGCGTGTATCTTTTCACGGTGGCTTCGTCGTCGATCAGGGCGACAACGATGTCGCCGGCGTCCGCGACCGGCTGGCGGCGGACAAAGATGTAGTCGCCGTCAAGGATGCCATCGCCGATCATGCTTCGCCCCGTGACGCACAGGACGAACGTTTCAGCGGTGTCCCTGATGAAGAAAGGGTCGGGTGACAGATATCCTTCAAGGTTCTCGGCCGCGTAGATCGGCCGGCCGGCCGCGATCCGCCCCAGAATCGGAATCTGGCCGGCCCCGGATGTCCTTGCCTGGGCCGTCACCCTGATGCCGCGGGATCTGTTCGAACGGCGTTCGATAAATCCCGCGCGCTCGATTGCGGCAAGGTGGTCGGATACGGCGTTGGTCGAGGCGAATCCCATGGCGGAAGCAATCTCCCTGACCGTGGGGGGAGCGCCGCTGGATTCGGTGAAGCTGGTTATGAAATCAAGAACTTCCTGTTGCCTTGCGGTCAGTTTGTCCGGTTTCATTTTGGGGGACTCTCCATAGGCGTGACTATCCTACTGAACATTTGTTCACAGTGCAACAAAACAGCGCGCGCGTCAGGGGGCGACGGCTTGACGTGAACTCGGAACAATTGGCGGTTTGTGATAGATTTCATCCGTGCGCGTTCGTCGTTCCAGGGACGTTTCCGGGGATTGAAGTGGTATCTGACGACAAGAATGCCGCGGCGCGGGGTTCCGATGCCGCTTCGGGCGGCGCCGCAGGTTCGCGGGATCCGACCCGCCAGGCCGGCGCCGCCGGAAGGCCGACCCTTGTTGACGAAGGCAATGTCGAGGCCCGAATCGAGGCTGCCGTCTCGAAGATCGCCGATGACGAACAGCCTGCGCGCGATCCCCTGATAGGCCGTCTCATCGACAACAGATTCGAGGTTCTTTCAAGGCTTGGCGCAGGCGGCATGGGCGTCGTGTATCGCGCAAGGCAGGTCGGGATTGACCGGATTGTCGCGATTAAGACCTTGCTGAAGGACAGGGCGCAGGACGGCAAGGTCGTCATGCGCTTCAAGAACGAGGCCCGCGCCGTATCGAAGCTGAATCATCCGAACACGATCCGCATCCATGATTTCGGGCAGATGGATGATGGAACGCTGTATTTCGCGATGGAACTCCTGGAAGGCCGCCCGCTGGACAAGGCGATCAGGCAGGATGGGCCTTTTTCCGCCAGGCGTTCCATTCACGTCATGACACAGATGGCCGATTCCCTTGCGGAAGCGCATTCCAAGGGGATTGTTCATCGCGATCTGAAGCCCGAAAACGTCTATCTGTGCGCCGTTGGCGACGATCCCGACTTCGTGAAGGTCCTGGATTTCGGTGTCGCCAGGATGAAGGAGCAGGATCACAGCCAGGGCACGATGACGCAGGCCGGCGTCATTTTCGGTACCCCCAGGTACATGGCGCCGGAACAGGCCAGGACGATGGCGGTCGATGCCAGGGCGGACATCTACGCACTCGGCGTCATCTGGTTCGAGATGCTGACCGGCCGCACGCCTTTCGATGCCGATAATCCGCTGGCCATCCTGATGAAGCACATCCAGGACTCCGTTCCGCCGATGGCTTCCGTGCGTCCCGATGTTTCCGTGCCCCCCGAAGTGGAGGAAATGGTTCGCCGGTGCCTGGAAAAGTCGGCGGACAGGCGTTTCCAGTCGGCGGCGGCCCTGGCTGCCGAGGCGCGCGCCGTGCTTGATCGGCTCGACGGCAGGTACGAACGGGTTGTTTTTGTCGATAAGCAGGCGACCGATCAGCCCGACCAGCCGCCTTCCGAACCTGTGGAAGTCCCCCTTCCGGCCAGGCGCCGTCGCGGCCCGGCCGGCCTGCTGATTGCCGTTTCCGTGCTGGCAGTGCTTGGTACGGCTTCGGGCATCGGCTGGACGATGTTCATGCGCGATTCCGCCGCGACCCCGTCCGACGCGACCGTTGTGATTCCGGATCCGGCTGCGCCCCCGTTGCCGCCGCCGGCGCCGGTCGCCGCGCTTGCCCCGGATGCCGGACCGCAAAAGGACGCGGTCGCCCAGGCCGGGAGTCCCGCCGTTGTGCAGGCCCAGGTCAAAGTCAGGTTCGAGTCGGTTCCCGCAGGTGCGAGAGTCCTTCTTGATGGCGTGGAGCTTGGATTGACTCCTTTCGAGGAAAAGATGCCGGTCGAGGCCGAACCGATGGACTTCGTGTTCAGGCTTGCGGGCCATTCGGATTCGTCCGTCAGTTCCAGGCTGGAGCGGGACACCACTCTTTCGGCAGTCCTTTCACCGGTTCCCGAAGCGCCACGGGTGCAGCAGGAAGGACGCGCCAGACCGGCGGCCGGTGTCCGCAGGCAACCGCCGCAGGCCGCCTCGCCGGTCGCCCCCGCCCCATCGGCACCGGCGCCCGCGTCAAACCCGGTGGCGGCGACTCCGTCAGCCCCGGCCGCCCCGCAGGCGGCGCCCGCACCCGCACCCGCACCCGAAAAGCCATCGAAACCTGCCGGCGACGGTGGTTTCAGGAAGGTCGGGGGCGATCAGTCGCCGGCGGGGAAAAATGCTCCAGGCAAGGTCGGGGACTTGAAGAAGTTCTAGCAATTGTGCCCGCCTCACTTCCAATCTTCCTGCTTTCGTTTCGCCCGATATCGCTGCAATCGTTGCTTCAAGGGGTGTTGAAATAGATTTGAATCCCAAATAGGATGCATCCTTGATGTCCGGGAAGCCGTCGGCTTGATGCGGCATGTCCGGCCATCTGCAATTAACTGTATTGGTGGATTGGAGGCGTTTCGTCATGGTTAAGAAGCTCAAGTGGATCTGGATGGACGGCAGGCTGGTGCCCTGGGATGACGCGAATGTTCACATTCTTTCGCACACGATGCATTACGGCGTCGGCGCGTTCGAGGGAATCCGCGCATATCATCACGAGGACGGCCGTTCCGCCGTTTTCCGGCTTGCGGAACATACCCAGCGCCTGATCGATTCCGCGCACCTGCTCGAGCTGAAGGTTCCGTACACACGTGAACAGATTGACCAGGCGTGCATGCAGACGCTTGCGGCGAACGGAATGGAAGCCGGATACCTCCGGCCGCTCGTTTATCTCGGCGACAAGGAAGTCGGCGTATATCCAGGTAATGATCCCGATGTCAGGCTCAGCGTCATCGCCTGGCGATGGGGCGCCTATCTTGGACCGGAGGCGCTGGAAAAGGGCATCCGGGTGAAGATTTCCACGTGGACCAAGCATCATGTCAACGCACTGCTGGTCAAGGGGAAGATTTGCGGACACTACGTCAATTCCGTGCTGGCCAAGGTCGAGGCAAAGCGCGAGGGCTTTGACGAGGGCATCCTGCTGGATCACTGCGGATACGTGGCCGAGGGTTCAGGCGAGAACCTGTTCATCGTGAAGAATGGCGAGATTTTTACCCCGGATCTTTCCTCGTCGATTCTTGGCGGCATTACAAGGGACACGGTGATTACGCTTGCGAAGGCGGAAGGAATCAAGGTCAACGAAGTTCGGATGGGCCGAAGCGATCTTTACCTGGCCGACGAAGTCTTCTTTTCGGGGACGGCGGCAGAAGTCACCCCGATTTATGAAATCGACAGGCGTCAGGTCGGTGCCGGCAAGGCAGGTCCCATCACCCGGATGCTCCAGCAGAAGTACATGAAGCTGGTTGCGGGTGGCGTTCAGGGATACGACAAGTGGTTCTCGTTCTATACCCCCAAAGAGATCTGACTTGAATGCCCGGAACCCTCTACATCGTGGCCACCCCGATAGGTAATCTTCAGGACATCACATTGCGGGCGCTTGCGATCCTTCGCGAGGTTCCGGTTCTCGCCTGCGAGGACACGCGGCACACGGGGATGCTCCTGAAGGCCCTGGAGATCGACCGGACCGGTCGCCGCCTGATTGCCTTTCATGACATGAATGAACGCAGGCAGGTTCCGCTGCTGCTCTCGATTCTTCAGGAAGGCCAGGACGTGGCGCTTGTTTCCGATGCCGGGACGCCCCTTGTCAGCGATCCCGGATACAGGATTGTTTCCGAGGCTGCCGCGGCCGGAATCTCCGTGGTTCCCATTCCCGGGCCATGTTCTGCGATCACGGCGCTTTCGGCCTCCGGACTGCCTTCGGATCGCTTCACGTTCATGGGTTTTGTTGCTCCGAAATCACCCAGGCGAATGAAGGCTTTTGCCGAACTCGGCCGAATGACCGGGACGGCCATCTTCTTCGTGCCGGCCCGCACGCTCGAAAAGGTTCTGGCGGAGATCGGGCTGGCCATTCCCGGGGCAACCGTTGTCGTTGCGAGGGAACTCACCAAGTTGCACGAGGAATTCGTCAGGGGTTCGCCGGAAGCCTGTGCCGCGGCTTTCTCCGGCCGCACCCCCAGGGGCGAGGTCACCCTTCTTGTATCACCCCCGCGGGATCGCGAGGATCGGCCGGTCGAATGATCCGGCCGTTTTCTGTCGCAGCCCGCCGGAGCCTGACAAGTATCGGGATTCTGACGCGCCCCGGTTTGCGGACAGGAACACGTCAACTGGAAAAGTTTCCCTGTCGAATGTATGATCCCGTCAAGTAATCCGAGGTCTGGCAATGTCAAATCGTTTTTTCATCAGTCTGCTTGCGCCTTTTGCCGCCTTCTCGATGACCATGACGGGGTGCGGTCAGGAGTCGTCGCCCGATGACCTGAACGGCGCGATGGATGTCGGGTATGAACTCCAGGAGCCGGATTCAATTGATCCGGATTCCGGCGACCAGGATGTCCCGGACAACCTCTGCCGGCTTGATGCCCTTTGCGACGTGCAGGATGACGTCGGACCGGGATCGCCGGGAACCTTCTGCGAAGAGAATTCCGACTGCGAATACGGATTCTGCCTGCCGTACATTTACGGAAATATATGCAGTTCGCCGTGTTCCAGTTCTTGTCCATTCCCGGGCTGGACGTGCGAGGCCCTGGTACTTGCGGGCGGCGATACTACATACGTCTGTCTTCCCCCGGCGACCGGGCTTTGCAAGCCCTGCATGACCGATGCGGCCTGCCGCCTTGTCGAGGGCGAGGAGTCGGCAAGGTGCGTTTCCTACGGAGAGGAGGCCAGTTTTTGCGCGACCGACTGCACCGCGAATCCGGAGTCCTGCCTCGAGGGTTTTGAATGCCGGGAAGTCGAGGCCGGCTTCAGCGCATGCGTGAAGGAGGACGGTCTTTGCCCGTGCGTGTCGCCGGTTGCGGGCATGGAGTCCAGGTGCAGCCGTTCGAATCAGTCGGGAACCTGCTTTGGCAGTCGATTCTGCACAAGAACCGGTAATGAGTTCGCCTGGGGCGCGTGTTCGGTTGGCGAGCCTTCCCAGGAGGTGTGCAACAGGATTGACGACGACTGCAATGGCGCGACCGACGACATGGGTACCGAGGTCTGCGGAACCGGCGTGTGCGCGCACATGGTTGAAAAGTGTGTGGATGGCCAGGCATTCCTGTGCGACCCGTACGAAGGAAGCCAGGATGAAGTCTGCAACGGGCTGGACGACAACTGCAACGGCACGACCGACGAGAACTGGCCGGACAAGGGCGCGGCATGCGACGGCGGGGATACTGATGTCTGCGCCAACGGAACCTGGGGCTGTGCCGAGGACGGCATGGGGCTGACATGTGAAGGTGACATCGCTTCCGACGTGGAATTGTGCAACGGGGTCGATGACGACTGCGACGGCAAGACCGACGAGCCCGAGGATCTCGGCACCATCGAGTGCGGCCTGGGTGCGTGCCATCGGGTTCTTCCCGCCTGCACGTCAGGCGTTCCGACTGAATGTGATCCGATGCTGGGGGCCGTTTCGCCGGATATCCCTGACATCGACATGGATGATGTGAACTGCGACGGTGTTGACGGCGACGCGGCGTCAGCCGTATTCGTCGATATCGTGTCCGGTGTAACCGGGAATGACGGATCCCGCCAGGCCCCGGTGCCATCCATCCAGGAAGGCATCGATATCGCGGCATCGCGGGGCCTGTCGCAGGTTCTTGTCTCCCAGGGTGTCTATAACGAGTCGATCGTACTGCACGACGGTGTGGGTGTTTTCGGCAGGTATGACAGTTCAAGAAACTGGGAACGCGCGCCATCGAAGGTTTCGCAGATTCGGGGCGGAACCCTTGCGGTTACCGCTGACGGAATCGCTTCACCAACCATCCTCCAGGGTCTTGTCATTACCAGCGAGTCGGCATCGGCACCAGGGTCGAGTTCGATTGCCGTGGCGGCAAGGAACGGCAGCGGGCTTTCAATCCAGGCATGTACCGTCCAGGCAGGCGCCGGTGCCCCAGGGGCCGCCGGTGCGGCCGGAAATGCGGGCCAGGCGGGAAGCAACGGTTCATCAGGCAGCGCCGGTTGCGAATACGTGTGTGTATTCCAGATAGGCGACGAAAACTGCTTCGACATGTGTGGCCAGTGCGAACGTCCGCTTGGTGGTGCCGGGGGTGCCGGCGCCGCGGGCGCGAATGGCGGGAAAGGCGGGGATGGCGGTCCGTATGCGACGGCCGGCGGCGCGGGTGGCTCCGGTCTTGGCAATGGCGCCGGAACCGGCGGTTCGGGTGGCCCGATGACCCAGAACGGAAGCCGGGGCCATGACGGGCTGGACGGCGTTTCCGGTTCGAACGGCATCGGCGGCGGGGCGTCCGGAGTCTTCTCAGCGGGCGGCTACGCCGCGGCGGACGGCTCGCCCGGAACGGACGGCACGGACGGTGGCGGCGGTGGCGGTGGCGGAGCCGGTGGCGGCGACAATCCGCAGATCTGGGAGTTGAACCTTTGCGGAACCTACGGTTCCAGCGGCGGTGGCGGCGGCGGTGGCGGCGGCGGCGGAAAGGGTGGTATCGGTGGCGGTGGCGGTGGTGCCTCGGTCGGCATCCTTGCATCGGCTGGTTCAGTCGCGATCGAGCAGACCATGATCCTTACGGGAAGCGGCGGTGCGGGCGGTGCCGGCGGATTTGGCGGCTCGGCCGGTTCCGGTGGAACGGCGGGCCTTGCCGGTGACCACGGGGACGGAGACGGCCAGGGGGTCGGTGCCGCAGGCGGTGTCGGTGGCAAAGGTGGTGCCGGTGGCGCTGGCGGTGGCGGCGGTGGCGGGCCCAGCTTCGGCATCGTTTGCGTCGATGCGTCCTACGTGTCCTCGGGCATGACCGTGCTGACCGGATCCGGTGGACCAGGGGGCTCTTCGACGGTCAACACGGGCGCTTCCGGATCCTCGGGACAGTCTTTCGGCTGTCCGTAATAAATCGATAATCCCGCAATATAGTTTACTTTTTTGGCTTTGATGGCCCGGTCTGGGCCTGCCACCAGCGCTTGACCGCGGCGAACAGATCCGCCTTGTTTTCGTTCTGCTGCCGCATGTTAAGGAGTCTGCGTTCGCGCTGGGCGCCAATGTGGCCGGGATCGATCGTAAGGGCGTCCTGCAGTTCCAGTCGCTGCTTCGGAACGTCGCCGACCGCCTTGTAATAAAGCGACATATAGTAATGCGAACTGGCCGTCGGATTTTCGGAACTGATGGCCCGCTCGAACCAGCCTCGGGCTTCCTCGAGGCGCCTGGTCTTCGGGAGCTTTTCGTTCTGCATGACCGACCAGCCCAGCGATACAAGGTATTCCGAATTCCGCTCGTCCAGTTCAACGGCCTTCCTGAACGCTGCAATGGCTTCTTCCCACTGCATGCGCTTGACCATCAGGTTGCCCTTGTGGAAGAACATCCGGGCCTCGGCCTCAAGATCCTTTTTGGTCTTCGCCTGGGTCGGAGTCAGGCTTACGCCGGCAGCCCTTGCCCAGACCGCGTCGTATTCCGCCTTCTTCCTGGGATCGGTAAGGGTGCGGTATGCGTTTGCAATTCCCTTGAAAACTTCAACGGCCTGGGGGCGGACATCGTCTATGCCGGCCTTGGCGATCGAGTCGGGATGAAGCTGCTTGGCAAGCGCGAAATAAGCGTCCCGAATGCCGTTCGGCGGGGTCTGCTGGGGCACGCCCAGGAGCTTGTACAAATCGTTTTCTGCAAGGCAGTTCGCCTTTTCCTCGATTAACGCGCGCAAGTCGGACGCGTTTGCCGAACTGTTATCGATATCTCCCATTGCGTCCCCTGTCCTTGATGCCGGCCTGCATGCCGCGCGACATCGACTGACCTGATTCTACACCCCGCGCGGGCTTGTGCAATCGAGAATCTTTGCCCGATCAGGTGCATGAGTTTGGCGTTCCCAGGTGGTCGCAATAGAATCGTCGTCAGGCCATTGCCAGGTTCCGGGTGCCTGTATGCCGATGAATCGAATCACTTTGGCGCTTGTGGCGTCGTTTGCGTTCCTGCTGCCTGGCTGCCGCGACATGCGCGGCAGTGACGGTCAGCGGTGCGGTGGTCCACTCGGGATGTGCCCGGCGGTTCTTCCGGCGCCTGTCGATCCGTTGGCCCCCGCGGATCCCGGCGATTCGGTCAGCATGATAATGAAGGAACTGAAAAAGGGGCCCCAGAACGACTACATCATTTCGCTGCAGCCCGAAGACACGCTCAATCTGCTGGCCGAATGGAGTGGCCAGACGGTCGAGGAACTGCTGGCCCGCAATCCGCTGGTCAAGCAGACCGGCCTGATTCCCGGAAACGGCTTCACCATCCGGTTGTCCGCCGGTGCCTGGAATACTTTCAACGGGGCCCGCAACGGCTTCAGGGCACGGCTGCTGGAAAAGCGGTCAAGGGGGCTCGAGGTTCTTGATGTCGTCAGGCATCGGGTCAAGGCCGGCGACACGATGGAAAGCATCGCCAGGGACTATGGAACGATGATCGACCTGGTCGAGAAGTTCAATCCCAAGGCCAGGGGCCTTTCTTTATACCCGGGTGACGAAATCATGGTTCCGATTGTCGCGGGTGACGAAGCAAGGGAAGCCACCGGTCGGAAAAGCAAGACGGAGAGGCTGCCGGGTCCGCCGGCGCCGAACCCGACCCCGGTTCCGGTGCCACCTTCCGAATCCAGGCAATTGCTGGTTGACAGCCCCGGGACGATACGCTGATCCACCGCTTCATCGGGGCTTCAGGCCGTTTGTTCCCATTCCCTGCATGTATACCCGACCTTTTCGTCAAGAATCAGGGTCGTTTCGCGAGATATCGCGATCCATGCGCCATCAAGCTCAGCCCAGGCGGTCTTCAGCGCGCCCGTGTCGATTCCGGAATCGCGCCTGCCGCTTAAGCGAATGGACGCAACTGATGCCTCGAAGCGGGCCGCAAGGCGGCGGTACTCGTCACGGAGCTGCTTCATTTCCAGAATGGCCTGGATAATTCTGCCACGAATGCCTTCCCCGGCAGGCCGCGCGATTCCGGCATCGACTTCCCACGCTTCCGGTTTTTCCTCGGTCTCTGCGGCGGTCGCCATGATCTCGATCTTCAAATCCAGCAGCCCGGCCCGTGAGAGGCATTCCTCGATCCTATCTTCGAGGTCATGGCCGGCGCTGTAGTACTCTTTCTTCTGCGCCCTTCCCGCAAGCAGGATCCATCCCGCGAATACCAGGGGAGGAGTCCAGTTGAAGGCGGCAACGACCGGAAGCGCCTCGCGCCTTCCCGCAAGCCACAGCAGCGTCAGATGAACCGCCGGGATCACTGCGGCCGCAAGGGCCAAAGCCGCTCCATAGCCGGGAAGAAGAAGTGACTTGAAGTGAACCCGTCGCAGGCGACCCCTGGTGATAATCACGGCGGCAACGACCGCGAATGCGACCAGGCCGCCAGCATGGACAAGCAGCAGGGGAAGGGCAAACCTGATCGATACGTAAAGGATCGTGAAAACAATCAGGACAAGCAGAAGAAATCCACCGACGTCGCGCATTGCGCCCTTCCGAAAATCGACCGAATTATTTTACATGTTAAGTCCTTGCAAAATAAAGGAATTTCCAGATTCTCAAGTCTTCTTCGCCGGTTCTGTGCCGAAACCGGGTTATATTACACGGCGTCCCGACAAACGGGGCGCAAAGTCAACTTATTATTTATGTCCGGGAGGTTTCAAAATGGATTCCAAGGTGCTGATGGAGCTTGCTGACACTTATGGCGCGAGGAACTACAAGCCATTGCCGGTCGTTATCGACAAGGCTGAGGGCGTCTGGGTATTCGATGTCGAAGGGAACAAATACCTCGATTTCCTGTCATGTTACTCGGCCGTCAGCCACGGGCACCGGCACCAGGCTCTGGTTGATGCGGCAATCCGGCAGATTGGAAGGGTCACCGTCACTTCCAGGGCTTTCCACAATTCCGAGCTTGGCCCGTTCATGAAGGAATTGTGCGAGTTCACCGGGATGGAGATGGCCCTTCCGATGAACTCCGGGGCCGAGGCTGTCGAGACGGCGATTAAGGCCGTTCGCAAGTGGGCATACGTGGTCAAGGGCGTGCCGAAGTACGATGCGGAAATCATCGTGTGTTCCGACAACTTCCACGGCAGAACCACAACGGTAGTAAGCTTCTCGACAGAGGAGCTTTACAAGGAAGCCTTCGGTCCGTTTACCCCCGGCTTCAAAGTGATTCCGTTCGGCGACGCCGATGCTCTCGAGAAGGCGATTACCCCGAACACCGCCGCTTTCCTGGTCGAGCCCATCCAGGGCGAGGCTGGCGTCGTCCTTCCGCCGGACGGATTCCTTGCGCGCGCCGCAGAGATCTGCCGCAGCAACAACGTTCTGTTCGTGGCCGACGAGATTCAGACCGGTTTTGGAAGGACCGGCCGCAGGTTTGCCGTCGAGCACGAGGGCGTGAAGCCGGATCTCATGTGTCTTGGCAAGGCCCTGGGCGGCGGTGTCTATCCGGTCAGCGCCGTTGTTGGCAGTCGCGACGTCCTTGGCCTTTTTGTTCCAGGCGAGCACGGCTCGACGTTCGGTGGCAATCCGGTGGCATGCGCCGTCGGACGGGCTGCCCTGAAGGTCATGCTTGACGAGGATTTGACAGGAAAGTCCGCGGAAAACGGCCAATACCTGATCGAAAAGCTTGCATCAATCAAGTCGAAGCACATCAAGCAGATTCGGGGCCGTGGTCTGTTTGTCGGAATGGTTCTTCATCCGGAAGCCGGCGGCGCCCGTCGTTTCTGCGAGGCGCTTATGAAGCGAGGCCTCCTTTGCAAGGAAACGCACGACAACGTCATTCGCTTCGCACCCCCGCTTGTCATCACCCGTGAACAGATCGACTGGGCCATCTCCGAAGTCACCGAAGTCATGACCACCCTGTAGGGGTGAACAACCCTTCGGAATTCTCAGGGCAGGAAATTCGTCCGCCGCTCTCCTTGTACGGGCGGATTACAACCGCCCGCCGCGAACAGGCACAGTGCATCCGCCCCCCCGCTCCGTACGGGCGAATGAAAATTCGCCCGCCTGCAATCACGTTGGAGCCGGACTTGTCTTGTGTATCAGTAGTTGACGGTGACGTCGAAGTAGAACTGCGTGAAGTTGTTGCCTTCCGACGTGAAATCGAAGAACGGGAAGCGCAGGGACTTGTTGTCGGCCGTGAATGCCGGCTGGGACGAGGACATGCCGATCGAGAAGCCGACGTGCTCCCACGGCTGGTACGAAATGTCGATCACGCCGCTTGTCGAGTCGGACTGACCGCGGCCGGGCTTCGCGTTCTCGTTGGTGAATTCATCGCGTTCGGACGGCAGGGCACCCTTGTAGGTCCACGCGTTCGAGATGCCGAGCACGACCGAAATCGACCACTGATCATTAATGATGAACGACGCCATCAGGCGGTTCATTATGGACATCTCTGAAGTAAGTCCGCCGCCGTATGCCTGGCCGCCGCCGGCATCCTCTGCCCCGTTCAGGCGGATAAGCGATGCATAACGGGGGATAACCGTGCTGGTGGAACCGTTCCAGTTCTTGTTGTAACGGAACGAGTATCCAAGCAGGACGTGCTTGCCGAACATCCGGTTCAGGTCGAAACCAATGCCGGTCGAAAGATAAAGGTCACGCGCGCGGCTTTCCGCGGACGTCGGCGCGCCGATTCGTATGAACGGCGAGAAGTTCACCTTGATCTTCGGAATCACGTACTTGTACTTAAGTGAAATGAACAGGTCGCTGGGCATGAAAACCCGCGGGTACGTGTTGTTCGACGTGAAGGACTGGGAGAGTTCGCCGGACATCGAGAAGGACATCGACAACCAGAGATCCTTGTAAAGGAAAACGCGCGGCGCCAGGTTGATGCTCCAGCCGTAATAGGGCTGGCGGGCAAACTTGTCCATGACGAAGGAACCAAGGCCCAGGGACTGGCTGAAACTGAAGGCGCCGCCGAATCTTTCCTGGCTGGCCGTGCCGCCGGTCAGGACGGCAACCGCGTCCGGAACGGCGGAATCCTTCTTCGGAGCGGCCTCGGCAGAAGCAGTGTCAGTGGGGGCCGGAGCCTCGGCAGCCGGTTCGGCCGGAGCAGCGTCCTGGGTGGGCGCGGTAGCCGAACCCTCGTCCTGAAGGAACGAAAACGGTCCGGAATCCGAAGCCAGGGCCGGCGTGGCCACAAGCGCGACAACCATCGCCGCAGTCAGGAAAACAACGTGTTTCATGAATAACCTCACCCGCCCCGAGGGCTGAATCCGGTGAATCATACTTGGTACGTGCGGGCGAGGCAACATGATTTGTGAATGATTTTCAATCGCGGCATTTCAATTGTCATTCGTTTCGCCTGGTGCTTTCCACCACTTTCCGGGAGCGTCCGGCACCACGTCCGGTGAAGGCATCGCCAGTCTGGCGACCAATGAGGCCAGCGGCACGCCTTCGTCGGGATCCGGAAAGGAATCGCAGACTTCGGCAAGGGGTATCAGGACGAACTGGCGTTCCCTCCATCGGGGATGCGGAATGGTAAGTCCGCCATCCGCCATCCGAACCCCTTCGAAGAAAAGTATGTCCAGGTCGATTGGGCGCGCATCGCGACCGCTTCCGGTTCTGCCGAGGCCGGCCTCGATTTGCTTGAGGAAGGCCAGCAGTTCCATTGGTTGAAGCGTGGTTGAGATCCTTGCCGCAGCGTTAAGAAATTCCCCCCCGCCCGCGTCAACCGGACATGTCCTGAAAATCGAGGAAACCATATCAACCCGGCAGTCCGGATGACGGTCGATTGCGTCGAGCGCAGCGGTCAGGTTTGCCCTTCTGTCGCCGAGGTTGGAACCCAGTCCGAGCAAGACCTTCCGGAACCCGGCGTACTGTCGTTCGATTGACACTTCGTGGTGCATCCAATACCATCACGCGCCGGATCGATCCGAGATTATGCCCTGGATATCCGGGGTGTCAAACCGTCGCGAGGTGAAGCATGTACAGCGGTTCAAATTGCAGAGTCAAGGATCTGGGCCTGGCCCCGGAAGGTCGAATGAAGATCGAGTGGGCCGAGGCGCACATGCCCGTCATGATGGCGCTGAGGGAGGAGTACTCGAGGACTCGTCCGCTTGAAGGCCTTAAGATAGCCGGTTGTCTGCACGTGACCAAGGAAACCGCCGTCCTGATGCGCACATTGCGAGCCGCCGGCGCCGAGCTTTCGTGGAGCGGCTGCAATCCCCTTTCGACCCAGGACGAGATTGCCGCCGCGCTGGCCGACGAGGGGTTCTCCATTTATGCCTGGCGCGGACTCACTGTGGACGAGTTCTACTGGTGTATTGAGAAGACTCTTGAGTTTGGTCCGGATCTGTCGCTTGACGACGGGGCCGATCTGATTTTCACGTTGCACAATAAGCATCCGGAATACTGTCCGAAGATGATTGGTGGAACCGAGGAAACGACCACGGGGGTTCACCGCCTCAGGGCCATGGGTCGGGCCGGCAAGCTTTTGTACCCGGTCATCGCCGTGAACGACGCGCAGACGAAGTGGGATTTTGACAATGTGTATGGCACCGGACAGTCGTCGATCGATGGCATCCTTCGCGCCACCAGCGTGCTGCTGGCCGGCAAGGTGTTCGTGATTGCCGGATATGGCCATTGCGGGAAGGGGCTCGCGATGCGGGCGAAGGGGCAGGGGTGCCAGGTTGTCGTGACCGAAGTCGATCCCCTGCAGGGTCTTCGCGCGACACTTGACGGATGTCGCGTGATGCCGATGGACGAGGCCGCCAGCATCGGGGATATCTTCATTACCGCGACGGGAATGAAGGACGTTGTAAGAACAAGGCATTTCGAGTCCATGAAGGACGGCGCGATCGTCTGCAATACCGGTCACTACGACTGCGAGATTAACATCGAGGAACTCGAGGCGCTCAAGGCCTCATCGCGGGAGATCCGGCCGAATACGGACGAGTACCTGATGAAGGATGGTCGCAGGATTTACCTGCTTGCCAGGGGACGTCTGGTGAATCTTGCCGCGGCCGAGGGACACCCGTCCGAGGTCATGGACATGTCCTTCGCGAACCAGTTCCTGAGCATGGTGCGCCTGGCCAGGGAAGGGAGATCCCTTTCACGCGATGTTCACGACATTCCGTGCCAGCAGGATCAGGATATTGCGTCCCTGAAACTGAAGACCATGGGGATATCGATCGACGCGCTGACGCCCGAACAGATTCGTTATCGCGACGATTTCTCGGCCGGAACCTGATTCGGGCCGTGGCCGGGAGTCCTTTTCAAGAATTCTGTCACCAAACGGAGAACCCTGATGGCGAAGAACATAAAGCCAAGGAATGAAGATTACTCGGAATGGTACCTGAATGTGATCGCTGCGGCTCAGCTGGCCGATTACGCGCCGGTTCGCGGCTGCATGGTCATCAGGCCGACCGGATACGCCATATGGGAGTCGATGCAGAAGGAGCTGGACAGGCGATTCAAGGAACTGGGCCACGTCAACGCCTATTTCCCCCTTTTCATCCCGGAGTCGTTCCTGAGGAAGGAAGCCGAGCACGTGGAAGGGTTCGCCCCCGAATGCGCGGTCGTTACGCACGGCGGCGGCGAAAAACTGGAAGAACCTCTTGTTGTGCGTCCCACATCGGAAACGATCATCGGTCACATGTACGCCGACTGGATTCACTCCTGGCGGGATCTGCCGGTTCTGATTAACCAGTGGGCAAACGTCGTTCGATGGGAAAAGCGGACTCGCCTTTTCCTGCGCACGATGGAGTTCCTGTGGCAGGAGGGTCACACCGCCCATGAGAGCGCCGAGGAAGCGGAGCAGGAAACCTTGAGGATGCTCGAATGCTACCGTTCCTTCGCCGAGGACTTCCTGGCGGTTCCGGTCATGACCGGCGTCAAGACGGACTCCGAGAAGTTTGCCGGCGCGCTGCGGACGTATTGCATCGAAGGCATGATGCAGGACGGGAAGGCCCTTCAGATGGGCACATCCCATAACCTGGGCCAGAATTTTGCCAGGGCGTTCGATATCAAGTTCGAGGGGCGCGACCAGGTGGTTCAGAATGCATGGACGACTTCGTGGGGTGTATCGACCCGTTTGATCGGCGCGCTGATCATGGCCCACAGCGACGACGAGGGTCTTGTCCTGCCACCGAAGGTGGCCCCCGTGCTGGCGGTCGTGATTCCGATTGGCAAGTCCGACGAAGAGAAAAAGAAGGTTGTCGAGTACTTCAATCCGGTGCTCCGGCGTCTGGCGGGTGATGCCGAGGTCGATGCCGCGTCGGCCAGGCTTGGAAATGACCAGCTCTCGGCGGTCTTCTACAACAACCTGACCGGCCAGCAGATCGTGGTCGACATGCGCGATCAGATGCGTCCCGGCGAGAAGCATTATTACTGGGAACAGCGCGGCGTCCCGCTGCGGATTGAAATCGGTCCGAGAGACGTCGAGTCCGGAACCGCGGTCATCAAGTCCAGGCTGGGCGACAAGGACGTCATCAATGCGGCCGACCTTGACAGGAATTCGTTCGATTCGCGGCTGGCGGCCATCCAGGACGCGTTGTTCCGGCGTGCCGTAGAATTCCGCAACGCAAACGTGGTTGATGTGGCTTCGTATGACGAGTTGAAGGCCTTCTTTGCTGGAAGCCGCGGCTTTGTCCGTTGTCGCTTCAATCCGGATCGCGCCGTCGAGGCCAGGATCAAGGAAGAGACAAAGGCGACGGTCCGGTGCATACCGTTTGACCAGCCCGGCGGCACGGGGCCGGACATAATTTCCGGAAAGCCGGCCGACAGGGTAGTCGTTTTCGGCATTGGCTATTGATCGATTTCGGAAGCCTGTTGTTTTCGGACGGTGACTCATGACAGGTCTTCCATTGACACAAGCCAGGATATCCATAAAATACTTCGCTGTGCGCCTGCAGGTTGGGCGGCAGAGACTCTTTCCAGCAGGTTCGAAAGCCTTCTGAAGTTGGTTGAACCTGTTGATTATTTAAGGGAATTCAGTCATGAAAAGAACTTATCAGCCAAGCCGTATCAAGCGACTCAGGACCCACGGATTCCGGGCCAGAATGGCCACGGCCGTTGGCCGCAAGGTGCTGTCGAGGCGTCGTGCAAAGGGCCGCGCCGTTCTCGTTCCGACCATTCCGGGCAAGTAGCGCAAGCCGTGGATCGGGGATTTCCCAGGTCGAACAGGCTTCTTCGTCCATCCGACTTTGAGCGGGTGATGAAGGGCGGTTTCAGGGCTTGGACCTGGAACCTGATTGTTTTCGTCAAGGAAAACGACCTGGAATGTTCCCGGCTCGGGCTGGCGACTGGCAGAAAGGTTGGGAACGCCGTTGCCCGCAACCGCTGGAGAAGACTGATCAGGGAAGTTTTCAGGAACGAACTGAAGGATAGTCTGGCCGGCTTCGACATGGTTGTCGCGGTGAAGGCGGTTCCCGGGTTTGAACGCAACCGAGGCGAAGCCGCGGAACGCAGGCCGGACGGCCCATCCGCGAAGCGGGAGATCCCCGCCATTGCAGACCTCGAAGGGGAGCTGGCCGATGCCCTCCGCCGGATTGAAAGAAAGCTGGCCGGCAAGGTTGCCGGTAATCCTTCTGACAGGCCTGATCCAGGCGTATAGATTGCTGATTTCTCCGTTGCTGGGCCCCGCCTGCCGCTTCAGCCCGACCTGTTCCGAGTACATGATTCAGGCACTGAAGATCCACGGATTTTTTCGCGGGCTGTGGCTCGGGATCCGCAGGATCGGCAGATGCCATCCCTTTAATCCGGGCGGTTTTGATCCTGTTCCGGAAAGGAAAACGGTGACAAAGTGAATTCGACCAGACGCCTGTTTGCGATCCTCCTGATTCATGTCATCACCGCGGTCGCGGCGCTTCCGGCACTTGCGCACCAGCCATGTCCGCCGGCTGACGGCGAGATTGTCGGTGTCCTGAAGGCCCCGGACGGCAGTTTCGATGTCCACGTTTCAGCCAGGGGCGGTGTCCTGAAGGCCGTCATTCTCCACGACAAGCAGTTTCACCAGACCGCAAGGGAACCTTTCAAGGGAACCGTTCAGCCGCCTTCGCAGAAGATTGCCGAGGGGCCACTGGATCTTGTTTCGACGTGGGACAATGCCTTTCTTCCCCTGACGATTGCCTTCGAGGATCCGTCGCCGCTTTCCATGGGGCGTCTTGTCAAGGTGGTCACGCCGCCGGTTGCCGCGCCAGCCGCCGGTGCGGAACTGGCTGCCCCGTCCGTGGACGCGTCCGCCGAGCCTGCCGCCGTCGCGAACGAACCGCAGCCAGCCCCAGTGGAGACGTGGACCACGGAACCCGTCGATTTCTGGAAGGAATATCAGCAGAATCCTGATTATCGCGTGGTGCAGGCGACCGACTCGCGGATTGTGATGGTCTGGCCGGATCCGGCCCGGTTTTCGAGTCCCCTTTACATCGAACGCACGTATTCCATCGGCGAGCGTTACTCGCTTGATGCCACGATCCGGCTGATCAGCCTTTCTGAAAGCGAGATCGCCGGCACGATGCGTCTTTCCGTGTCCGCATGGGAATCGGCGGCTGCTTCCGGGGGATACTGCGGCGGCATGTTCGGCGCCCCGCCAGATCTTCTGCAGGCGGTCTGCGGAACGTCGAAGGATGTCGATCTGAAGAACCGGAAGGACATCCTGGACAACAAGGGATTCGAGATCACCGAATCCGCGTCGTATGTCGGGGTGTCTTCAAGGTACTTTCTTTCGGCAGTGCTCCCGGGTTCCGGAAACGTTGCCCAGTGCGTTGCATCCGCGTCCGAGGTCGGCGTCGTCACGGCTTTGATTCGATGGGGAAACGAGTCTGGTGGAAACCAGCTAATCAAGGCGGTTCGGGGGACTCCCTGCATCCCCGACTGGCTCGTCGGCGCGCACGGCATGGAAGGACGGCTCACCTGTTCCCAGGCTGCTTCGGTGCTTGGTGTCGATCCCGGGATCGGCATCGTCGAGCTTTCGGAAATGAAGGAGGATGGGCTCGATCCCGACAAGGCCGCAGCAAGACAGGTGCTGATGGCCAGGCGCGACCGCCTCGTCAACTTCAAGTTCTTTTCCGGGCCCAAGGATCTCGGACTGCTGCGCTCGATGTCGGCTGGTGTGGAAAATACGATTGATTTCGGCTGGTTCGGCGTTCTGGCCAAGCCGATGCTGTGGCTGATGCGAGTTGCCCATTCGGTGGTTCCGTCGTGGGGTCTGGCGATAATTTTCCTTACCATCATTGTCAAGCTGATCACGCTGCCGTTCACGCATTCGAGCATGAAGCAGATGCGTCGAATGTCCGAACTGAAGCCCAGGATCGATGAACTGCAGAAGAAGCACAAGGACGACAAGGTCGCGCTGAACCAGGCCACGATGGAGCTTTACAAGCGCGAGAAGATCAATCCGCTTGGCGGATGTCTTCCGATGCTTATCCAGATGCCGATCTGGATTGCGCTCTACCGAACCATCTACAGCGCGGTTGACCTTTATCAGGCCCCGCTCGGGCTGTGGATCGCGGACCTTTCGTCCAGGGATCCCTATTTCGTGCTCCCGGTGCTTCTTGGCGTGATCATGTGGGTGAACCAGAAGATAACGCCCGTGAGCGGCGACCCGACCCAGGCGAAGATAATGCTGTGGATGATGCCGATCATGTTCTCGGCGATGATGATGTTCCTGCCGTCCGGGCTTGTCTTCTACATTCTTATCAACACGGTGCTTTCGGTCTTCCACACGCTCTGGAACAACCGCGGGCTTCGTAGGAAGGCAGTTGCGGGCTGAAAAACGATCGCGCTGGCCCCATGCCATTTCGGGGCGGAGGATTCGTGATGAAGGAAGCGATATTTACCGGCAGATCAAGTGAGGAAGCACTGCTGAAGGCAAGCCAGGAGCTTGGCGTCAACATCAGTGACATGACGTACGAGGTTCTTGACGAGGAGACTTCGCTTTTCGGACTTTTCCGAAAGGATGTGAGAGTCGTGGTTCGGGTCAGGGAGGACGCGGCCCAGGTCGTGACGCGCGCCAACTACGTTCCCGGTTACGGCGACACCGGGCTGGTGACGACTGCCGGCGAGATACTGACGCTGAAGAAGCCGTCCCGTGAAAAGAACGTCGAGGCGTTGCCGGGCGAACTGCCGGCGTCCGGGGTGGTCGATTCGGTCGAGGCTGGCGAATTTACCGCCCAGCCGGTTCGCGAACTCCGATCGCAGCCTGAAACGATTCTTTCGGAAAAGGGCCCGGCGGCGTCGAAGGTTCTGGGGGAAATCCTGGGCCTTATGGGAATGGAGTGCCAGGTCGAGTTCGAGGAGAATCCCGAGTCCGTCAGCCTTAATGTCAGTGGTGGCGACTATGAGATGATTGTGGGGCGCGACGGCGAGGTCCTGGCCGCCCTTCAATTCATCGTTAACAAGATCGTCAACAGGTTCCCCGATGACCGTAAGCTGGTAATTCTTGACGCCGAGGGTTTCAGGGGGCGTCGCGAGCAGACGCTTGGCAAGCTTGCAAGGCGGCTTGGCGACAAGGCCGTCGCAACCGGCCGCGTCATCAGGCTGAGTCCGATGACGGCCCAGGACAGGCGGCTGATGCACCTGGCCCTGCGGGAAAACCGCAAGGTTTCCACCAGGAGCGAGGGTGTGGGGGACTTCAGGCGGCTGCTGATCATTCCGGCAGGTTTTGAGGCTGCCCAGAAGGACAATGTTCGAAAATCCGACCGGCCGGCACAAACACCACCCCGGGATCGCGAGCGCGGACGTAATGCATGATGGCGGCGGCAGTTTTTGATCTGCAATGACCGATGCCGATTGCGCACCCGTTCTTCCTGGCCGCTTCGACAAGCCTTTTTATTTGTGCGGTGATTGCCTCCACATCGTCTTCATTGTCTATGAACACGTCCCTCGAAAGGCAGCGCGCGTCCTGTCTTGAACACGCGGCGATCGCGGCCGATTGATCCGACGTCCTTGAATCAAGGAAATATATGCCGCGCTCCTTAAGCCTTGACATTACGTGATCCATTCCGGGAGCGTCTGCCGTAAACCTGGATCCCATGTGGTTGTTCATGCCGGTGGCGCACGGAACCCCATCAAGAGCCCTGTCGATTCGGATCCGGATCTGCTCGCGATCCATCCCGGTTGTCAGGAACCAGTCGTTTTCCAGCCACCGCGGGTCGTGCGGTTCCATGGGCATGTGGGCCAGCGTCTCGAATCCACGAGCCGAAATGAGCAGGGACGTATTCATTGATTCGGAATGCCAGGGGAGAACGCCGAACGAGAGCGGAACCGGAATCCCGAGGAAGGGTATCACCTGTTCCGGCGACTCGCCGCAGTCATCAATCACGATTGCCACCACGGCCGAGCCCGCCGGAACCGGGGGTCCTGGCGGAACCAGTCTGGCGGGGCACCTTTCCGGTTCGGGAGGACTGGTAGGCATCGAAGTCCCGGTATCTTCGCCACGCAGGTTGCGCGGCGGGCCGGACGCGCAGCCACATAAGGCCGGCAAGGCAATCAAGCATATAAGGATCGCGCCGGGGCCGACGCGGCGCAGGTGGCCGGAGTTCATGGCTTTCCCCCGGGCGGATCAGGCTGCGAGACATAGTCGGCCGGGTCAATCGCAACCGAACCCTTGCGCAGTTCGAAGTACATCGTGACTTCCAGATCGCCGGGAGCCGCCTGAACCTGGGCAAGAACCTGGCCCTGGCGGACGACCTCGCCGTCGGAAACCTTGAGAGTGGAAAGCCCGGCATAGACGCTGTACCAGCCGGAGGCGTGATCGACCACAACGGTTGTTCCGAACCCGCGCATCCTGCCGGTCCAGACGACCCGCCCGAAAGCGATGTTGCGCACGTTCCGCGGGCCCCTGGAGTCGTGGGTGATTGTCCAGCCCGGGTGCGGCGTCACAGTCTTGAACCTGGGATGCACGACGTCGCCGAAAGGAACCTTGACGACTCCGTCGGCAATCGGAAGCGGCATGCTTCCCTTGTGTGCGTCGAAGTTGACCGGCACGTTCCGGTCGGAAAGCCGGGCCTGGATGATCCGGACCATCGACATTTCGGCGTCCGACAATTCGGCCGCGCGCCTGCGGTACATCTTGATGTCGCTTTCGATCCGGTTCAGCAGGCTGCGGCGCGCCTCGGTGTCCGCCTGAAGTTTCGCCAGGGCATCCTGGCTGACTCTGGCCAGCACCCATGCCTGCGCGCGTTCCATCCCGGCCACGAACTCCATTGCAACGGCCTTCTGGTGCGCGGCGGTCATTATCGCCAGGTCGTCGGCCTGGCGTGCGGCCATCTTCCTTACCAGCATTTTGCGCCGCGTGGATTCCAGGTTGCGATCCGGAATGAAGACAGATTCGAATACGCCGTAGTCGGCGGTCAGTCTGCCGATTCTTATCGTGTCGGCAAGCCGCTTCCGGGATGCCTCGAACTCCCCGGTCGCGACAGCCAGCTCCGAGGTGGCCTTTTCGAGCCTCGCCATTGCCGCCTGCAGGTACCCTGCGGTACGGGCGGCCGTGCTTTCCGCCTGTCTGGCCTCGAACACATAACTGTCAAGCGCGTCAAGAATGGACAGTTCCTGCTTCAGAGTCTCCGCGGTCGAGGTCGTCTCATCGGTCGCCCCGGCGGCTGCCGGAACCGTTGCGAGCATTGCCATGACGGACAGTACCAAGCCCGGCGTGGCCCGGCGGAAACGTCTGGCCTTCACGGGAGTCTCCTGGAGGATGCGATGATGGCACCGGCAAGTCCGACCGCGATCCCGCCCGGGATCGCCGCGGCAAGCGACATGGCAGGCCACGACGGCAGCGCGGTGCCGACCGAAAGTTCCGACAGCAGGTATGCGTTCGTGCTCGAGATGATTGCAAGTCCCATCAGGACGCCGCCGGACAGTCCAGCCACGCCCTGGACGCAGGCCTGGATGTAAAGCGGGGCCTTCAGATAGGCGCCCGTCGCGCCGAAAAGTCTCAGAATGGCCATCTCCTCGCGCCTGCTTTCCATTGTCCTGGTCAATGTGCCGACAACGAAGAACAGGGTTCCGAAAAGAAGGACGGCGGCCATGACCGCCATGGTCACCCTTACGAAACCGACCGCGCCGGCAAGCGATCGAAGGGCCGCCGAACCGACCGGAGGTCCGGCAACGATATCGACGCCTTCGATGGCTTCCAGGAACGAGGAAAGCCCGTCCAGTTCCGACGTCCTTCCCGCATCGTCCCTGAAAATGACGATGAGCCCGTGCTGGCCGGGAATCGCCTCGCGGGGCAGGGCGTCGACCAGCCCTTCGGGAAGAATGTCTGCGTTCTGGGTTCTGTCCTCTTCCCGGCTGATGTATTCGACGCTGGCGACATCCGGGCGGCGGCTTATGTCGCCAATCATCTCGCGAATCCGTTCGCTTTCGACATCGTCCTTCAGGTAAACCAGTATCCTGGCGGCCCTCGATGCCCGGCCCAGCATCGACATCGTGAGGCTGCCGGCGGAAGCCGACAGGACGATCAGGCAGGCCGCGACCCCAAGGGATACCACGCAGGCAAGGGTCTGCCATGGGGCGACCACCAGCCCCTTGAAGCCCTGACCGACCAGCCTCATTAGCCTGGTGGCCCCGTCTGCCCTTGTATCTTCTTCAGTCATCAACACACCAAGTCACGACCGGCGCTGTCACCGGTCAGGCGGGACTGCCATCCGTCCGGCCCGCCACGAAATGCTGGAACCGGTTCTGTCCCGCTTCCCGCCGAGTGGCCGCCATCCCGGGGTTGCGATCCTCGACAAGGATTCCCCGGTTGATAAGGAGCGTCCTCTTCGGGAAAGCCTCAAGCAGGAACCTGTCGTGTGTCGCCATCAGGACGGACGTTCCACGGGCGTTCAATTCCTCGAAAAGCCGGACTATGTCCTGCGACAGTTCCCAGTCAAGGTTGCCTGTCGGTTCGTCAGCCAGTATCAGCGCGGGTTCCATGACCAGTGCCCGGCCGATTGCCACACGCTGCTGTTCACCGCCGGAGAGCATGGCCGGATAGGCTCCGGCGTACCGATCGATGCCAAGGTCATACAGTATGCCCTCGACCCGCCTTGAAATTTCGCGTGTCGTCAGCCCCAGTATATTCAGTCCAAGTGCCATGTTTTCGAATACGGTCCGATCCTGCAGCAGCCTGAAGTCCTGGAAGATGACGCCGATATTGCGGCGCAGATAGGGCACCGCGGAGGGCAGCAGGGCGTTAAGGTTCTTTCCGAACACCAGCACCTGGCCCCCGGTGCTTTCCTCCATCTTCAGCAGGATCCGGATCAGCGTCGTCTTCCCGGAGCCGCTTGGGCCCGAAAGGAAAACGAATTCGCCCCTGCCAACCTCGAACGAGATGTCCCTGATGGCCTCGTTGCCGTTCGGGTAAGTCTTTTTCAGGCCCGCAATCGATAAGACCGACATCATGGACTCCAGGCAGCATCGCCGGAAACGCCGACCAGGGCGCCTTGCCCGTTTCCGACCGTCGTAGAATAGCAGAAGGCGCCGGCGTCTGGTATATTTCGGCAGGTTCGGAATCCGGGTGGCCTGAAGCGGCCGAATCGGGTTGACGGACGAGTCCATGTCCGGGGTTTCAGCCCCGAAACCTGTTGGAGCCGATTTTGAAAAGAATCAAGGAAATACTGGGTGAACACAGGGCGCCGTTGCTGCTTTTCGTCGCATCGGCCGTTGTCCTGGGACTGTTTTCCTGGAACTGGATCCTGTCGCCGTCGCCCCACTTTCACTTTGTCGATCTGGCTCAGTCATTCCTTCACGGCCGGCTTGATACGGATACCCCCAGGCAGCACAGGGGCCAGAAGCAGCGTCCGGAGGATCCGGCCGGTTACCGCAAGGCCATCGATCGTCACCTGACCGGCGCGAACGGCTCTACGACCGGCTGGAACGACTGGGCATCCGTCCGGGAAATCACGATGACGGACGGAACCGTTGTCCGCGGTGTCTTTCCCTGGGGCAACCAGGAAGGATCGATGAAGAACAGGTTTCACGCCCTGGACGGAACGATTCGAATCATCGACCCGCAGCTCGATATCGCGAAGGGGTGCGGGCAGCCTTCGGCAAAGTGCGACAGGAAGGACTGGTACGTGTCTTTTCCACCGTTTCCGGCCGTCGTGATGATTCCGCTTACGGCCATCTTCGGGTACAACGTGAACGACGTCCTGTTCACCGTTCTTAACGGCGCCCTGAACTGCATGCTGCTCTTCCTGCTCCTGGAATTCCTGGTCCGGCAGGGACTATCTTCCCGCACCAGGCGCGAAAACCTTGTTCTGGCGCTGCTTTTCTGTTTCGGCACGGTTCACTTTTTCAGTTCGATCCGGGGTCAGGTCTGGTTCACCGCGCAGATCCTCGGTGTTGCCATCAACATCTGGTACATCAGTTGCGCCATCGGCAACCGCAGGCCGTTTCTTGCGGGGCTGGCAATCGCCTGCGGGATGGCCACCAGAACCACGATTGCTTTTGCCGCCGTTTTCTTCGCGCTGGAACTTTTCCGTGACGGCGACAGGCTTCGATGGCCAGGATTCGGCCACCTTCTTCGCAAGGGACTGCCATTCGCGGCCCCGATCGTCGTCGGCGGGATCCTGCTGATGCTGATGAACTACTTCAGGTTCGACAACCCGATGGAGTTCGGCCATACCTTCCTTGCGGACGGTACCCGGGCATCGATTCGCGACCACGGCCTCTTTTCGATGTGGTTCGCCAGGGCGAACCTTGGCGCGATGCTGACGAACCCGCCGGTCATCGATGGCGTTGCCCCGTTTGTCCACATAACCAGGCATGGGCTTGGTCTTCTGTGGACATCGCCATTTCTGCTGCTTGTCCTTTGGCCCAGGGTCTGGGGCGCTTTCCAGAGGAACCTTGCGATTACGATTGCGGTCATCGCGATTCCGCTTATCTGCTATCAGAATACCGGATGGTCCCAGTTCAGCTTCCGCTTCGCCCTCGATTTCCTTCCGTTCGCGATGGTGCTTCTTGCGGCAGGCGGACGCCAGCTTTCCGGTTGGTTCATGGCGGCGGGGGCGTTCTCGGTGCTGATGAATACCTTCGGGGCCGTCACATTCGATCGCGCCGGCATGTTCTATTACGACTAGTCGGAAATCACAGGAATGGCGAAAACAGCGCGATGAACCTGTTGCGAACCCTTATGAACGCGGACTCCTTATCCAGCACGTTCATGTTGATCCGCCTTGCGCCGGCAACCTGCCTGTCCATGTAGTCGGCGACCCTTGCCGCCAGTTCACGGGAATATGCCTCGACGTTGAACTCGAAATTCAGCCTGAAGCTTCGCGGATCGAGGTTGGCCGATCCCATCATCAGCCACTCGCCGTCGATGACCGTCAACTTGCTGTGGTTAAAGGAAGGCCCCATCTCCCAGACCTCGACACCGCAGACGATCAACTCGCGCAGATAAGCCCTGGCACCCCAGGACATGAAGCGGTGATCCGCCTTGCTCGGTATGAAAACCCTGACCCTGACGCCGGATCTTGCGGACGTTCGCAGCGACGCCATGATGGCTTCATCCGGGATGAAGTAAGGCGACATCAGGTCGATCGAGACCCTGGCCGTCCTGAGCGCGGCCAGGAGAAGGTCGTGAAGCCTGCCGACGCTGAAGTCGGGGCCGGATGGAATGCCCCGGGCCAGGACGTTGCCGGCCGGCGTCAGATCCGGAAACCAGTCCGGGCCGGTAAGCGTTTCGTTGGTGCTGAGTTCCCAGTCGTCGGTAAAGGTTTCCATCAGGTGACCGACGACAGGCCCCTTCAGCTTGAAGTGGAGATCGAATGATTCGGGGTAGGGTGCGCCAGGTTGCGTGACGTGCCTTGCGCTGATGTTGATGCCGCCGGTGAATCCGGTTTCACCGTCAATTACCAGGATTTTTCTGTGGTTTCGAAGGTTTATGCCAGGGTGGCGCAGCCATCGCCCCCGCCTCCAGAAACTGGCCATCCTGCCGCCGGCCTCCGACAGTCTCCGCCTGAGAACGGGCCCGAAGCCCCTCGCGCCGATGCCGTCAACCAGAAGCCTGACCTGCACCCCACGTCTTGCCGCGTCGCAGAGCACGTCCGTGAAGTGGCGGCACACTTCGTCGGAATCAAAAATGTAAGTAAGGAATGCCACGCTTTTCCTGGCGCTTGCAATCGCCGCGAGCATCGCCGGATAAGCCTGGTCACCGTTTTCAAGAACCTCGATATGGTTTCCGGGAACAAGCGGGTTGTGTGCAATGCGATCGCCGGCGACCTGAAGAGGTATCAGGTTCGAGGGCACCCTTCCCGAACTGTCGGGCGTGCCGTCGGGCCTTTTGGCCTTCAGGCGGCGTTTGGCCCGCCGCGCGATGCGGTTGTCGCCGAAACCCCAGTAGAGCAGGGCGCCCGCGACAGGGATGAACCATACGAGGATGATCCAGATGCCTGCGCGCGCGGGACTTTTCTTGTTAAGAAGAATATGAACCGAAAGTGAGGATGCCAGCAGGACATGCAGCGCCGAAACAACGAACGTTTGCATAGGTCCACCAGAAGAAACGCCGTCGGCCCGGGAAGCCCCGGCGCAAAAGGTCATGGCAAGCCAAGTTCCACACAGATGTCGTCGTTGCCGGGGGCACGGTCGCAGGTGCCCTTTTCGCCGTCGGAACCGGTTGAATAGAGGACATATCCGGCCGGGTTCTGCAGCGAGTACCGAACGCGGTAAGGATTGCCCCAGGCGTCAAGCAGAGGGCTCTCCGGCCGGCCGGGATCGCTGATGAAATAGTCGAGCTGGGTGCCCGCCCGGAGCACCGGGCTGTCAAGCCCGACGAACTTGCCGGCTATCACCAGCGAAGACCGCAGATCCTTAAGGTCGGCCTGCGTCCTGTCGATTCGGCGGCTCTCCAGATATCTCGGCACGGCCACAGAGACGGCGATTATGGCTACGATGATGCCGAATACCACGAGCATCGTCGGCAATCCCCGATTGTCATGAGTCCCGGCCGCCGCCCTTTCGGCCTCGACCGCCCTTGCCATGTGGGTTCCGGTTGTCCGCCGCTTCCTTCCACGAAGTCTTTCCGCACGTTCCTCCGGGGTCATCGAGCTTTGCCCGGTGCGTCTGATCTCACTGGTCTGGCTTTGCCACCCCGGAGTCACGTTGACCGCGGGGATGGGGTTGGTCGTCGTCCTGGCCGGTCTGCGTATCCCCGGGCTTGTCGATGGCGTCGGACCGCCGTTAAGCGGTATTCCCTGAACTGCGAGCGGGTTCTGCGCCATCCCGGACAAGGATCCCGGCGGCATCCCGGCCAGGGGGTTCTGCGCCATCCCGGACATCGAATGCATGGCCATGCCGGTAATCGGGTTCGGAGTCGCCCCGGAACCGGTGATTCCGGCTGGCGGATTCGTCTTCTCAGGTGTGGCCGGACCCCTCGACCCGAGCCCGGGAAGCTGAGTGCCGAGTTTGTCTTCCATGAAACCGAGCAGGCCGCCACGCTTCCTTGCACCCGACTGGGCGATGGCCTCGTTCAGGGCGGCCAGCATCTCGCCGGCGCTCTGGAAGCGACCATCCGAGTCGAAGCTGATGGCCTTCTCAAGGAACGCCCTCTGCGGCTTCGTAAGCCTTGCCGCCACGGGGGCATCGAAAGGATTGAACTTTTCGTTCGATTTGGCCGTCAGCACCGCCAGCGCCGTGTCGCCCGGGAATGGCCTGCTTCCCGTCATGCATTCGAACAGCATGACGCCGACCGCGTAGAGGTCGGTCCTGAGATCGATTTCCTGGCGCCTGCTGGACGGGATCTGCTCGGGGGCCATGTAGGTCGGCGTGCCCAGAATCTGGTTTGAACCGGTCATTCCGGTGCTGTTGCCATGAAGTCCGGTTGCCAGCCCGAAGTCGAGGATCTTCGCGTAATACGGATTGCCGTGAATCTGTGTCAGCATGACGTTCTCGGGCTTAACGTCCCGATGCACTATGCCGACGGCGTGCGCGGCGCCCAGGCCGCCAAGAACCTGTTCAAAAATCTGCAGCGTCAGTTCGCTGCGCAGGACTTCGTGTTCCGCGAATTCCTGTGTCATGAGCTGTTTCATCGTCCGGCCGTGCTTGATGTATTCAAGCACCATGTAAGGAACGCGCTGGCCCTCTATTTCCCCGAAACCGTAGTCGTAAAGCTTGACGATATTCGGGTGATCCAGTGCAGAGACCGCCTTGGCCTCGGTCTCGAAGCGTTCGAGGGCCTCGGGGGAAAGGTGGATCGACGGCATGATCTTGACGGCGACCTCGCGGTTCAGCGGCTGTTGAAGCGCGATATACACCGCGCCCATGCCGCCCTCGCCGGCCTTGCCGACCATCAGGTAGCGATCGATCCTGCGGCCGATGATGGGTTCGATTCCCGCGCCCTTCTTTTCCGCGCGGGCCTTGGATGCGTCGAATGAAAGTATCGGAATAAGGTAATAGCCCAGCCGTCCGCATTCGGGATTAGGGCACGGCGTTCCCGCGTCGCCCGTCTGTTGCTGGCAGTGTGGGCATATGCCCCGAGCTTCCTTCCCCATTGCGTTCAAAATAAAGTGCCCGATAGAATATATAGTGAACGTGCGGTTACGGTCAATCTAATGGGTGAATATTTACGCGCCCGGACAAGATTTCCTGTTCATATTGTCCCGCCCTGGTCCACAAGCGCTTGCCTTCGGCAATAACCAAGGCTCCTTTCGCGGATTTTCGTTGACTCAATCACTGAAAATGGATACCATTCCGCGCCCCGATCAGGTTTTGATCGAGTAACCGTCTGGAGGACGATATGAAGAAGGAAATTCATCCCAAATATCCGGAAGCCAAGATTTCGTGCGCATGCGGCAACGTAATCGAGACCCATTCGACCCGCGGTTCGTACGCCGTTGAAATCTGTTCGTCGTGCCACCCGTTCTTTACCGGCAAGCAGAAGATCGTCGATACCGAAGGCCGCGTCGATCGGTTCAACCGCAAGTACGCAGGCCTGAATCCGCTCAGCCAGATCCGCAAATGACGATGGTATCAAAGACGCCTTCCGTTGGCGGACAGGCGGTCGTTGAAGGCGTCATGATGAGGGCGCCGGACGCGACCTCGGTCGCTGTAAGGCGGCCGGATGGTTCCATAGTCGTCCGGGTGCGTTCCCAGGCTTCGCTTTCAAAGCGATTTCCTGCGCTTGCCAGGCCCGGTCTTCGTGGCATGGCAACCTTGCTCGAGACGATGGCCGACGGTATCTCCGCCCTGAATTTCTCGGCAGTTCACGCGATGCCCCAGGAGCAGGCGGGCGAAGGCGACAAGCCGGGCGCGGCGATGACCACGGGCGCCATAGTCGGAACCCTTGTCGTTTCCATGGCATTTGGTTTCGCGCTCTTTGCCGCGTTGCCCCATTTTCTCACCTGGGGAATCGGCATGCTGATGGGCAGCGATGCGCTGGCCGGAGGAAAGGCCGCCGCTTTTCATCTGGTTGACGGTTTCATAAAGCTCTGCATATTCGTCCTCTATATCTGGCTGGTGTCCTTCATGAAGGACATGCGGCGCGTCTTCGAGTACCACGGGGCGGAGCACCAGGCGATATTCGCCTTCGAGTCGGGCGCAGCTCTTTCGCCGGCAGAGCTTGAGAGCCGCACAACCCTTCATCCAAGGTGCGGCACGGCCTTCCTGGTCACGGTGATCGCGGTCAGCATATTCGTTTTTGCCGGCGTGTTCCCGTTGCTTCCCGAGCTTTCGCAGGTCAGGTTCGTGAACCAGGTTCTGTATGTCGCCATCAAATTGCCCCTGATCCTGCCGGTTGCGGCCATTTCCTATGAAATCATAAGGTTCGCCGGGAAGTGCCGGGGGTCATGGTTCGGAAGCATGGTTTCCGGACCCGGGCTGCTCATGCAGAAGATCACGACCAGGCGTCCCGACGCGCGTCAGCAGGAAATCGCGATCGTGGCCCTTGAGTCCGCGTTGAACCCTGCCTTGTTCGGGCTTTCCGGGGAATTCGGGGAAAGGGTCGCGGAATTTGCCGGTTACGATGAATTCCGGGAATTTTCGAATCGCCGGGCCGCCGGGCCGGAAGAAAGTTCGGGAGAATGACGATGGATCTTTCGGTTGCGCTTCGGAAGCTGGATGACGTGGAGGCCAGGTACGAGCGCCTGAATGCCGACATGGAAATGCCTGAAGTCTATCTGAACGTCGATCGCATGAAGGAGATCGGCCTGGAGCGCGCCGAACTCGAGGAAACCGTGTCGATGTATCGTGAGTACCGGCACGTCATGCAGGCCATTTCCGACAACGAGGAACTGCGTTCGGATCCTGATCTCGGTGAACTGGCGGTCGAGGAATTGAAGCGGTTGATCCCCCGCGGCGAGGAACTGGAATCCGCGTTGATGCGTTTCCTGGTGCCTGTCGATCCGCTGGACAAAAAGAACATTTTCCTTGAAATCAGGGCCGGAACGGGTGGCGAGGAAGCCGCGCTGTTCGCGGCAAACCTTTTCAGGATGTATTGCCGCTATGCGGAGGCCCGTCGCTGGGCCGTTGAGATTGTCAACATCTCTGAGACCGAGTTGGGCGGCCTGAAGGAAGTCATAGCGCTTGTCAGCGGAAGCCGCGTCTATAGCTATCTCAAGTTCGAGGGCGGCGTGCATCGCGTCCAGCGGGTGCCCGAGACCGAGGCGCAGGGGCGCATCCACACGTCCGCCGTAACGGTCGCCGTCATGCCGGAAGCGGACGATGACTTCGAAATGGAGATCGACAAGAGCGAAATCCGCGAAGACATCTTCCGTGCCTCGGGCGCGGGCGGCCAGCACATCAACAAGACCGATTCGGCGATAAGGTTGACGCACCTTCCGACGGGCATGGTCGTTACCTGCCAGGACGAAAGATCCCAGCACAAGAACCGGGCGAAGGCGTACAAGGTGCTTGCAGCCAGGCTTGCGGAAAAGAAGCGCTCGGAGCAGTACGCCTCGGAGCAGGATGCCCGGCGGGCCATGGTCGGATCCGGGGATCGTTCGGAGCGAATCAGAACCTACAATTTTCCACAGAACAGGTTGACCGATCATCGAATTAATCTGACGCTTTACAAGCTGGAACAGATAATGGAAGGCGACCTGGACGAAATGATCAGCAACCTTCAGGCCCAGTTCGCCGCGATGGCGCTTGCCGAAAGATAACCTGTTTCACGCCGCCGCGATGGAATACAATCCCCATGTCTGAATCCGGGTTCGACCGGCCGCATGGTTGCCGGCGGAGGGACTGTTGCTCAAGACCCTTCATGTCAGGAATCTTGGCGTCCTTGGCGATGTCGAGGTCGATTTCCATCCGGGCCTGACCGTCCTGACCGGGGAGACCGGTGCCGGCAAGTCGTTGCTGGTCGGGGCGATCAAGTTGCTGATGGGTGCAAGGGCCGAAGGTTCTGACGTCCGTTCAGGTGAAAGTCAGGCCGTTGTGGAAGCGGTCTTTTCGACCGGTTCCAGTCCGGAGATCGATTCCCTGTTCGCCGAGGCTGGTTATGGCCCTTACGATGGCGAGGAAGGGGTAATCCACGTACGCAGGACGATAACCTCCGACGGCCGATCCAAGGCATACATCAACGGTTCAATGGCTTCGGCCCGGGTTCTTCGGGATCTGGTCGGGGCGCTTGTGTCGGTTGCCGGTCAGCACGCCTTCATCGGCCTCGGGGTTCCCGGCCAGCGCATGGCGATGCTCGATGCCTTCGCCTGCAACCAGAGTCTGACGGCTGATTGTCGTGATGCATTCAAAGCATTCAGCGAGGCCGCCGCAAGACTTCGCAGGCTTGATGAAGCCGCTGCCGGTCGCGAGGCCAGGCGCGATTATCTGCGACATGTCATTTCCCAGATAGAGTCGGTCGGGTTGAAGCCGGGCGACGGCGATTCGATTCGTGACGAAGCGGCGCGGCTGCGCGGATCCGGCAGGTTGAGGGAACTTGCCGCCCAGGGATATGAGGCTCTTTACGAAGGGGCCGGCGCCGTTTTTGACGAGCTGGGCAGGGTTGAACACCTGTTGCGCGAGATGGCCGCGATAGACAGGGGGCTTGAGCCGATGCTGGCCAGGCTTGATTCCGCCAGGATCGAGGTTCGTGAACTGTCCAGGGAAATCCTGGATTACGGCGAGGGTGTTGATCTTGATCCGGAACGCCTGGTTGCCGTCGAGGCGCGACTGGATGCGATGCAGGATCTTTTCCGCAAGTACGGAGGAAGCGAGGATGCCGTCTTGAGGACGCTGGCCGCCGCCAGGGCCGAGCTTGACGGTCTGGATGGGGATGTCGTCGAGGGTGAGGGTCTGGCCGGGAAGGTTGCCGGGCTGAAGTCGATGTTCATGAAGACCGCCGGGGTTCTTGGCGAGGAAAGGCGCAGGCATGCGGCAATTCTCGGGGCCGCGGTAACCGCCGTTATTCGTCAACTGGCTATGGAGGGCGCCACCTTCCGCGTCGACGTCAATCCGGACGAACCGGGGCCCGATGGATGCGACAGGGTTGAGTTCATGATCGAGGCGAACCCGGGTGAAGGGTTCGGCCAGGTCGCCGATGTCGCTTCCGGCGGTGAGCTTTCTCGTATAACGCTCGGTATTTATTCGGTCATGTCGGGATCGGTCGGTACGCCGGTGATCGTGTATGACGAAATCGACGCGGGCGTTTCCGGGGGTGTTGCCGAGCGGATGGGGCAGGTGCTGAAGAAGGCATCCGAGGGTCGCCAGGTTCTGGTCGTGACGCACCATGGCCAGGTCGCCGCCTGCGGCGACGAGCATTTCAAGGTATTCAAGAGTCTTGTCGGTGGACGCACCGTGGCCGGCGTCGAGGGATTGACCGGCCAGGCCAGGGTTGACGAGATCGCCAGGATAATCGGTGGTGTGGTGATCACCGACAAGGCCCGGGAACACGCTGGCGAAATGCTTGGATCGTCCCCGGACGGACTGCTGCTTTAGGCGCAATCGTTGCCGTTGCAGACGGGAACCATATCCTTATAATGGCTTCTGTCCCGGCCGGTGTTCCCGTGTCCTTGGAAACCGGTTCGGTTGTCTTGTGGGATTTTCTGTCGGGGGTCCGATGAATAAGTCATTCCTTGCGGCTCTTGTTCCGCTGTTTGTCGTCGCCTGCGGTTCCGGTTCAAGTCCCACCGACGTCCTGACGGATTCAAGTATTGATACCCGGGATTCCTGCGACAATCGCTGCAAGCCCCCCCAGGTATGTTTTGACGGCACCTGCTGCGATCCGTTCTGCCAGGGGCGTGAGTGCGGTGACGACGGTTGTGGCGGAACATGCGGAAGTTGCCAGGATGGCAAGACATGTTTCCTTGGCACGTGCTGCACCCCCAACTGCGCCGGGCTTGAGTGCGGGGATGACGGTTGCGGCGGACAGTGCGGGCAGTGCGGTGACGGGCTGCCCTGCATGGCGGGCACATGTTGTGTTCCGGTTTGCGGTTCGGCGAAGTGCGGTGAAGACAGTTGCGGGCGGCCGGAAGGTTGTGGCAAGTGCGATGCCGGTTTCAGGTGTGCCGATGGCCAGTGCTGCAAGCAGCAGTGCGCCGGGATGGAATGTGGCGACGACGGTTGCGGCGGTACTTGCGGCGAGTGCGCCGCCGACAGATTCTGCGAGTCCGGCACTTGCCGCCCGAATGGTTGCGAAGGACGCTGGTGCGGAACAGGGACGGGCGGGGTTGATTGCGGATCGTGCAAGACCGCCCAGGGCGAGATATGCTTTGCCGGTTCGTGCTGCACCCCGGACTGCGGTGACGACCTTTCGGAAAAGATTTGCGGCACCGACGGTTGCGGTGGCTCATGCGGTTCCTGTGAAGGTGATCTGGTGTGCTGTTTCGACGGCAGCACGTGCTGTCCGAAGGAATGCCAGGGACGTGAATGCGGGCCTGACGGGCAGGGCGGCTATTGCGGGCCGGAGTGCCCGGTCAACCACGTCTGCACCGAAGATGGAAAGTGCTGTCAGCCTTACTGTCCCGGGCAGTGCGGCGACGACGGCTGCGGCGGAAGCTGCGGCGAGTGCAAGGCGGGCGTTGACTGCCACAACTACTTCTGTCCGCAGACGACCAATGAATGCCTGAACAACTTCTGCGAGTCCTGCAATCCCGAGATCGAGGACTGCGAAGGCGTGGCGTCGGAGAACTGCCGCAACTGTCCCGGGGACTGTGGGTGCATCGGCGAGTATGAGTGCATCAACGACAGGTGCTGCATCCCCGAGTGCGGCGAGCGTGAATGCGGGGACAACGGGTGCGGGGTTCCATGCGGGCTTTGTGGTCACGGGGCCGTCTGCAATCAATCCGGGATGTGCGAGCCGTGCGATGACGAATGCACGCCGGGACAGTACTGCACGCCCGACGGCACCGCCGTATGGACCTGTACCTACGCGGTCGAGGGCTGCAACAAAAAGTTGCCGGCGACGCCGTGCCAGTTCGGCTGTTCCCCGTTCATCAATGACTGCATGAACGAATGCCCCGCGACAAACGGTAAGTGTTCGGCACCTGGGAGCTACAAGTGTTTCAATGACTTGAACGGGTTCCCGCAGTGCGTGTTCATCTGCCCCACCGATCCGTCGATTCCTTCCAGCGAAAGGCGGTGGACCGCGCTGGTGAATTGCTCGGCGTCCGGCGACTCCTGCAAGTGCGGCGAATTCGAGGATATTGCGATGTGCATGACCAGTCAGGGCGGCGCGAAGCCGTGTTACGGCGAAAGGCTTGACGACTGACTCCGGTCTGGATTCCCATTTACGATTATCCGGAGGCGACACATTGTCCAGTAAGTCAAAAATGATTGCAGGCGGCACGCGGTTGCTTGAAAGGCGTTTTTCGCGCCCGCTGTTCATGATGGCCCATCACGACGACGAGATCAGCCAGGCTGGGGTCTTTCAGCGCCTGGGCCCCAATATCCGGGCTGTCTGGGTTACCAACAGCGACGGCCTGTATTTTGAATCCGACATGCAGCCGGCCGACTATGGCAGGCTGAGGATGGCCGAAGGCATCGCATCGGTGGCCCAGGCTGGAATCCCGGAGTCCTCCACCCGGTGTCACGGGTGGTCGGAGGTCGAGATCTACCGCTGGCTCAGCCGCCTGAATTCGGGCGCCGCCTCGATGGAGCAGGCTGCCGGCTTTTTTGACTGCATCAGGGACGATATCAGGAACGACATATTTGAGATCGGCCCCGACGCGGTTTTCACCCTGGCGTGGCAGGGGGGCCAGCCCGAGCACGACCTGGTTCATTTCTTCACGGCACTGGCCGTTCGCGAGTATTCCGCGAAGACCGGATCGGCCGTCGAATTCTTCCACATGCCGGCTTACGAGTACACGATCCTTGTGGCCCACAGGTTCCATCCCTTTTACAGGGGGCAGAGGCTTCGGATAAGCCTCTCGGAGCCGGAGATGGAAACCAAGTTGAGGATGATTGAACAGTATCCTTCCCAGAAGAGGCTCTTTTCAGACTTCCAGAAGGTTTTCTCGATTGTCGGCAAGCTGGGACACTTGACCGGTGGACCCAGGAATGCGACGGAATGGCTTTCCACCGAGGAGTTTGGGCCGGTGCCGGAAGGTCTTGATTATACAAAGAATACGCACGTTTTTGATCGATGCTCCTATATCAACGATGATTTTGAAGGTGCCCCCGTGACGTTCCGCGGATCGGTTCGCCCCATCGTGCAGTGGTATCTGGGTAAGTCCTTCTGACATTGCGTGCGGTTTCCAGCCCTTGAATTTTTCTCGATATTTCATGTGTTTTTCATGAGCGTTCCTTTACACAGGGCCTGTTCACCGATAGAATCGTGCAGTTAACTCAAGTGTTCCCTGGCAGGGCCTTTTGGCCCTTGAAAACAGCGGGTTAGGCATTGTTTTTCAGTCCGTCGCCGTTCCCGGAGGATTTATCATGAGAAGTCTTCTTTCGATTCGCATTTTTGCCGTCGTTGTTGCGACCGGTCTTTTCGCGCTGTCCTGTTCCGACGGGCCGGTACTCCAATATGACATCCCGGGTTCGGACAACGGTTCGGACGTTGCCGGCGACACAATCCCGCCGAAGGACATCCTTCCGGACAATCAGGAAGACCGCATCGGCGAGGATATCGGAATCGACCTGATCGGAGTCGATACCAACGTGCCCGATTCAAACGGTGATACCGGGCCGCTGCCGCGCGAGTTCGGCTACCCGTGCCTGGACAACACCGACTGCAATTCCGGTTACTGCGTCGAGGACGTTAACGGCCTGGTTTGTTCCAGGCGTTGCAACAACGACTGCCCAGACGACTGGTCTTGCCGGACGGTTATCGTCGTTGGGGATCCTGTCACGCTGTGCATGCCTTCGGGGGTATTCCTCTGCCGGTCGTGCGTCAAGAATTCACAGTGCGCGGACGGTCTTTGCCTGCCATACGAGGAAGGCAACTTCTGCAGCCGTTCCTGTTCGGAGTATTCGGCGTGTCCCGACGGTTACGACTGCGTCGAGGCAACGGATCCCGAGACTTCAAGGAAGTCAACGCAGTGCATTCCCTCGAACGGGACGTGCACCTGCCGCCTGAAGAACGATACTGAGCAGCGCCCCTGCTCGAAGGACAACGAAGCCGGTACGTGTCTCGGGTTCCAGACGTGTAATCTTGCAACTGGCTGGAGCGAATGTTCGGCGGCGGAGCCGACGGCGGAAATCTGCGACGGACTGGACAACGACTGCAACCGGATTTCGGACGACAATCCGGAACTTCCGGTGGGCGATTGCTTCAATACGGTGGACGGGATCGGTTCGTGTCGCGGTGAATGGCTTTGTCGGGGTCAGGATGGCTGGGATTGTTTCGGGCCGATACCGGCGGCCGAGACCTGCAACTATCTGGACGACAACTGCGACGGCAGCACGGACGAGGACTTCAAGGTTGACGGTAAGTACGTCAGCGAGGAGAACTGCGGGCAGTGCGGGGTCGGTTGCGATGGTCTGATTCCGTTCGCGAAGACGACGTCGTGCGATCCCGGCATCAATCCGGAGGATGTTCCCCAGTGCGTGGTCGAGGAGTGCATCCAGGGATACCTGAAGGCCGGTCCGCAGCTTTGTCGTCCGGCGATTTCAAGCCTTTGCGTTCCCTGTGAGCAGGATTCGAACTGCGGATCCGAAGTCAACAAGTGTATCCAGTTCGAGTCGGGTAAGTACTGCGGCCGGGACTGCAGTCCGGACGGCATTTACGGCCCGGAGTGTCCTGGAGGTTATCAGTGTTCGGACGTTGCCGGTTCGATGCAGTGCGTTCCGATTTCGGGAACCTGCGAGTGCACGCAGGCGAACCACGGGATCAAGCGAATCTGCGAAATCGTGAATGAATTCGGAACGTGCCAGGGTAACGAGGTCTGTGACGGGGCTGTTGGCTGGGTGAACTGCTCGGCCAGGGTTCCCGCTGACGAAATCTGTGACGCGATTGACAACGATTGCAACGGGCTGGTCGATGACGATCCGATCCAGCCCCCGGATCCGTGCGAGAAATCGTGGACCGATCCTGTGTCTGGAACGGAATACACGTGCGGCGGGACGTGGTCCTGCCAGGACACTCCATCCGGGAAGGAATGGGTATGTCCCGCGAAGATGCCATCCGCTGAAGTCTGCAACGCGATCGATGATAACTGCAACGGAGAGACGGACGAGGATTTCAAGCTGGCCGGAACGAACAAGTACAACAATTACGACCACTGCGGCGCGTGCAACGTTTCGTGCGCGGGCCTGGTGCAGAACGCGGTCATGAAGTGCGACGCGACCGGTCCGCAGCCCGTATGCCTGGTCGATTACTGCAACGAGGGCTGGTGGAAGGCGTCGGATCTTTCATGTCAGCGGTTCCCCGAGTCGCAGTGTCTTGCTTGCAGCAGCGATGCGAGTTGCCAGATTCCGGGCGACGTGTGCATCCCGGCGGACTCGGTTGGAAATACATACTGCATGTGGGATTGCAGCGAGGACGCGTTGCGTCCGGAACTTGATCCCGATCGTAAGACTTGTCCGGAAGGTTATTACTGCCGCGAGACGAACGACCTGGGCCAGCCCCTTTTCAAGTGTTTCCCGCAGTCGAATTCGTGCGACTGCCTTGCCGCAAACGCGGGTCATGTCCGTGCATGCGTCATTTCGAATTCCTTCGGTCGGTGCTTTGGCGATCAGACGTGTCAGCCGGCGACCGGCTGGACCGTGTGCAATGCCCAGACCCCGTCGGTGGAAATCTGCAACAACAACGACGATGACTGCAACGGCCTGATCGACGAGCCCTTCCCGTCGGTCGGTTCGACGTGCACGGCCGGTATCGGGGAATGCCTTGGCACTGGAAATATCGTGTGCAACGCGGTTGGCGACGGCGTGGAGTGCACGGCTGTTGCGGGCGAGCCTGTTTCCGAAATCTGCGACCTGAAGGATAACGACTGCGACAACTCGGTTGACGAGGACTTCCCGGACTACGGAAAGGTGTGTTTCGTCGGGACGGGCGAGTGCCTTGCCAGCGGAACCTATGTATGCCAGGCGGGCGGCCTGGGCGTGGAATGCAACGCCGTCCAGGGGACTCCGGTCGATGAAACCTGTGATGACAGGGATAACGACTGCGACGGCAGCGTCGATGAAGACTACCTGCTGAAGGGGCGGGTCTGCGCCGTGGGCGTGGGCGAGTGCTTCGCGAACGGTGTATGGATCTGCAGTGCGGATCAGAGTGGACTGGCGTGCGATGCGATCGAGGGACTTGCAGGCCAGGAACTTTGTGACGGCCTTGATAACGACTGCGACCTTGAGATCGACGAATTATGGCCGGAACGGGAAACCGTATGCGTGGTCGGCCAGGGCGCGTGCCGCGCGACGGGCGTTTTCCGATGCATGGCCGATATGTCGGGCATTGAATGCAGCGTGGTTGCAGGTACCCCATCGCCCGAAATCTGCGACGGAATCGACAACGACTGCGACGGCAGTATCGATGAAGACTGGGCCGATCTGGGTCGCGCCTGCCAGGAAGGCGTGGGTGAATGCCTTGCGAACGGCGTCTGGACCTGTACCGCTGATCTGAGCGGGGTTGAATGCAGCGCCAACCCGGGAACGCCTGTTGCCGAACTGTGCGACGGCAAGGATAACGACTGCGACGGCAGCATCGATGAAGACTGGACGAACAAGGGCACGGCCTGCCAGGAAGGCGTGGGTGAATGCCTTGCGAACGGCGTCATCGTCTGTACGGCGGATCTGAGCGGCGTCGAATGCAGCGCGAATCCTGGAACGCCTGTTGCCGAATTGTGCGACGGCCTTGACAACGACTGCGACGGCAGCATCGATGAAGACTGGACAAACAAGGGTTTTGCCTGTCAGGAAGGCGTTGGCGAATGCCTTGATACGGGCGTCATCGTCTGCACGGCCGATCTGAGCGGCGTGGAATGCAACGCGAATCCGGGGACTCCGGTGGCGGAACTTTGTGACGGCCTTGATAATAACTGCAACGGCAGCATCGACGAGACCTGGACGGACAAGGGGCGGCCATGCAACGAGGGCGTCGGAGCCTGCCTGGACACCGGTGTCTGGGTCTGCACCGCGGACTTCAGCGGTATCGAATGCAGCGCGAATCCGGGAACGGCGGTCGCGGAACTTTGTGACGGAATCGACAACGACTGCGACGGCAGCATTGACGAGACGTGGACCAATAAGGGCCGGGCCTGCCAGGAAGGCGTGGGTGAGTGTTTTGATACCGGTGTCTGGGTCTGCACGGCGGATCAGTCCGGCATCGAGTGTGACGCGGAGCCGGGCGCGCCAGTCGTGGAACTGTGCGACGGCCTTGATAACGACTGCGATGGCAGCATCGATGAAGACTGGACAAACAAGGGCACGGCCTGCCAGGAAGGCGTCGGTGAATGTCTTGCCAACGGCGTCTGGACGTGCATGGCGGATCTGAGCGGCGTGGAATGCAGCGCCAACCCGGGAACGCCTGTCGCGGAACTGTGCGACGGCAAGGATAACGACTGCGACGGCGGCATCGATGAAGACTGGACAAACAAGGGTACCGCCTGCCAGGAAGGTGTCGGCGAATGCCTTGCGAACGGCGTCATCGTCTGCATGGCGGATCTGAGCGGGGTTGAATGCAGCGCGAATCCTGGAACGCCGGTTGCCGAACTGTGCGACGGCCTTGATAACGACTGCGACGGCAGCATCGACGAGACCTGGACGAACAAGGGCTTTGCATGCCAGGAAGGCGTTGGCGAGTGTCTTGATACGGGCGTCATCGTCTGCACGGCCGATCAAAGCGGCGTGGAATGCAACGCGAATCCCGGCACGCCGGTCGCGGAGCTTTGCGACGGCCTTGACAACAACTGCAACGGCAGCATCGACGAGACCTGGACGAACAAGGGAACGGACTGCAGGGAAGGCATTGGCGCGTGTTCGGATACCGGAGTCTGGGTGTGTTCGGCTGACCTCGGCGGGGTTGAATGCAGCGCCGAACCGGGCGATCCGGTAGCTGAACTTTGTGACGACATTGATAACGACTGCGACGGCAGTATTGACGAGGAGTGGGTGAACCTGGCCCGAGCCTGCCAGGAAGGTGTTGGCGAATGCCTTGCGACGGGCGTCTGGACGTGCACGGCCGATCTGAGTGATGTTGAATGCAGCGCCAACCCGGGAACGCCGGTTGCCGAACTGTGCGACGGCCTTGATAACGACTGCGACGGCAGCATCGATGAAGACTGGACGAACAAGGGTACCGCCTGCCAGGAAGGCGTGGGCGAATGCCTTGCGAACGGCGTCATCGTCTGCACGGCCGACTTGAGCGGCGTGGAATGCAACGCGAATCCTGGAACGCCTGTCGCCGAACTGTGCGACGGCCTTGACAACGACTGCGACGGCAGCATCGACGAGACCTGGACGAACAAGGGCTTCGCATGCCAGGAAGGCGTCGGCGAATGCCTTGATACCGGCGTCATCGTCTGCACGGCCGATCAAAGCGGCGTGGAATGCAACGCGAATCCCGGCGCGCCTGTCGCCGAACTGTGCGACGGCCTTGACAACAACTGTAACGGCAGCATCGACGAGACCTGGACGAACAAGGGTCGCGCATGTCAGGAAGGCGTTGGCGAATGTCTGGATACCGGTGTCTGGGTCTGCACGGCGGATCAGACCGGAATCGAGTGCGACGCGGAACCTGGCCTGCCTGTCGCGGAACAGTGTGACGGCCTTGACAACGACTGCGACGGCAGCATCGACGAGACGTGGACGAACAAGGGTACGGCCTGTCAGGAAGGCGTGGGCGAATGCCTCGCGAGCGGCGTTTGGACTTGTACCGCTGATCTGAGCGGCGTCGAATGCAGCGCCAACCCGGGAACGCCTGTTGCCGAACTGTGCGACGGCAAGGATAACGACTGCGACGGCAGCATCGATGAAGACTGGACAAACAAGGGTACCGCCTGCCAGGAAGGCGTTGGCGAATGCCTTGCGAACGGCGTCTGGCTTTGTACCGCTGATCTGAGCGGGGTTGAATGCAGCGCGAATCCTGGAACGCCGGTTGCCGAACTGT